>Ga0315914_1000084_pt1 | contig 77944 bp, 55 predicted proteins | sample MpolenodulesMG_FD_203920 | JGI IMG/M metagenome (GOLD analysis project Ga0315914, IMG submission 203920) | Medicago polymorpha root nodule microbial communities from Los Angeles, California, United States - elongated nodules | ecosystem: Host-associated > Plants > Roots > Nodule | place: USA...
ATATTTCACTTAGGTGTGTTGTTGTACAATATAATTCCTCTTCTCGTAACAAGTAGCATTTTCTTAACCATAAATACTCCTAGTGTTTTCTGAATGAGTTTAAAACACTCCCCTTTCACTAGATTATTATAAATATTAATATTAATTGATAACTGACATGCAAAAGAAAAATCAGTCATCACAAAAATGTTCAGAAAACAGAATAATTGTAATTTGCCTATTCCCTTTTGTCTTGCAGAAGGTTAATATTCTTGTATATAAAGCCCACATCGACCAGTTTACATATGAAATAACGTAATAAAAAGAAAGGACTCTCTTCGAAGCATAATTACGAAGTCCTGTGATGAGCACATAGCAAACTATTCTTTCGCCTTTTACTAAAGAATATCGTGTGCGCGTCACTTCTTTTTTCTTTGTAGTTGACCTGTTATTTTGCACTTTTATTTGATATAATGTGCCAGAACAACACTGCCAACTTATTAGTTGTATATAATTGCCAAACATAACTTACTAAAACATAGAAGATCAGAAAAAATACTAATAGGTATAAGATAAAATGTAAATAACTTGCATCTTTATTGTTGATTTAATGAAAAAACAAATCTCACACAGAAAATGTAGGATATGAAGAACTCCTATGCTATTATTTTTTATATATTAAGGACCAAAGATAAACATCATATTTGATTATTCATATATACCAAACTTTAAATAGATATGCTGTATGGGACTCCTTTTCCAGTGACTCCAGGCCCTGAAAATGGCTTTAATGACTCATAAGGCATTATCCCAGCTCCATTTCTATTCTTCAAATTCTTGCTTTCATTTCTTGAGTCTATAATACCTTCAATCTCTTTCAATCTTCTATGAAACCTTTCAAAAGCTGCTTTTATAGTTGGATTCGCACCCCAAGATGGTTCCATTTTTTGTCCAATGTACTCCTCATCTGCTGAATGTTCTGATAATATGTTCATTATAACCGTAAACAAGGTTGCTTGAATTTGTGATGGAAAGCACTCCAAAAGTGTTTGTTCCGGTTTGTTAATAAATTTCTCCCATTCTTCCTTAGTAGGGTCTTCTGTTGGCATTTTGTTTCTGGCAATGGTTGGTCTATTAGGAAAAAAGCCTATATAAGCATATTGTGTGAAGTTCACAGCCGCATGATGAGCAGAGGCTATCCAAGTTATAGTAGTGATGATATCAATAAGATCATTTTGTGTTTTGAGATTTGGCCACCATGGTTCTTCAGATTTGTCCGCATGTCCCACTGTTCGAATTTCTGTCCACCATGCTTGGAGCTCTTGATCAGACTCTACAATGCTCGAGCTTGGATAGAAATGATTGACATAATCTGTCACCCATTGTTTTATTGCATCCCATATTAGAAGACCATCGTTGGCAAAAGGATAGTCTTCAATTGCTAGCTTTAGGCCATGTTGTGCACTAGGATCTTTCACAGCCATTCCTCTTGAAAAAAATAACAATTTACATGAACAAGGTAGAACTTAATGTGGTTTTCAAAAAAGAAAACACACTTAGAGTCTGTTTGGATTGGTTTATGTGAGTTTCTTTACTGACATAAAAACCTTGTAAGACTGTTTTAGAGAGTTTATGGAAACAACTTGTTACACATACATAAGATGTTTTCAGTTTATTTCCACAAGCTCTCTATGATAACTTATGAAAACAACTTAAGGTTATATGAAAATAGTATGACATTATTTAATCTTTTGTTATAGAAATAGCATATACATAAACACTTATATGATAAGCGTTTAATTTAACTGTTTATCCAAACATAGCCTAAATATTAAGCATCACTACAAACAGTACCTGTTAATAAGATCACTTGGAAGTGCCTGCAAATCAAATTGCCAAAGCTTATCATATGCCACCGAGCTTAATTCCATTGTATACTTTTTAGGAAAGAATGTTATTTCAAGGATGCCACTTGCATTTATGAGCACTTCACGAGCAACTTTATTGATCTCCATGGTATATCTCAGATGTGGATGCAATAATCTATAAATTGGATGCATGGAACTGAGTTGTCTGTGTGTTGCAATTATAATAGGTTCAACAACACAATGAGTTCTTAGCCTGCAAACATAATTAACATATTACTAAATTAGTACTAGTTGTAAGCTTGACATAACATCTTATACAACCTAATTGGTACTCACCAATGGCTTATAAGTTGATGATGACCAGAATCATGAGCAAGAACATGAGCTTTCGCAAGCCTCCAAAGCCAAAGATTGGAGGAATGATCAGAACTAGGTGTGAAAACTTGCTTCCATTGTGCCTTGCCATCAATAGGTGGTCTAGTGAGCTCAATAACTAGTGGCTTCAAAATGCCTTCACTAGTGAGGTAGAATAGTGTTCTTGATCCATATAGTGTTGTTCCCTCAATCTTTCTCACTTTGCTTACATATGGTAAGTAGAAATCATGATAGTCTAGCATGAACAACTTCTTTTCTTTAATAGCCTGTATAGTATTCAAATTAAATATTATTAGTGCTTTACATTGTTAATTTAATAAAAATCATTATTGGTGCTTTTGGTACCTCTTTAAGTGTATTATAATTGATTATCTGTGGCTCAATGATTTCTCTAGTAATTGCTGATTCTGGTGGACCATAGACTTTGGGATCTAGTTTACTTTTCAAAGGCCATTCCTATAAAAATGAACAAAAACAGTAGGAAGAAAAAATGTTTGGAAATTTTTGCATATATATAAATATTGTGAAAGGAGTAAAATGAATAATTGTTGCAATGCATACCTTAACCAATTGGATGCTATATGGATTGGCACCAGCCAAAGTTTCCCTGGCAAACTCCACATCTGAAAACCAAAAGAATCTATCCCCTACAATTCCGAAACACATTTATCCCAATAAGTAACTAGGAAAAATCTTTAACAACTTATTTATGTGATTAAACAAACTTACTTTTAAATGGTTCTGGAGCATCAAAGCGCAAAAGATTTTGGCTATCATTAGCAGCTTGAATAAACTTTGGAATGACTTTTTGGAGAAATGTTAGGTCATTGGATTTAAAAGGCGGTAAATGAAATCCTTCTTTGTAAATTTCTTCTATATCATCAAAGCTAGCAAATCCAAGATTTGGATCTGTGAGAATTGTGTCTAAGGATTGAATAACAGCAGTTATCCCTAAAGCTATGGTTGAAGTATTGAATTGTGTCTGTTTTGTTTCAGAAAATGACTCATCACGAGGAACATAGAAGTCTAAATTACTCCTTTCTTCATATAGTGGGTCTGCATAAAAAATTTGTGTTATGAACATATATATTTTGAAATATCTCCACAGATTATATCAAGAAAGAAATAGATAACCTGCATCAGAATGCTTTCGACCGGTGCGACAGCGTCTTGGATATGGATATTGTTTGGTGCCACCAAGAACAGGTCTTTTGAGTTCAATGTTGGTGTCAGGATCTCCAAGATCATTGTAGACATCATAGTCATAAATTCTGTCTGAGCTTTTCCGTTCTCCTTCTCCATTACCTCTTAGTTGCATTAGCTCTTCTTTTCTCAGTCTTTGTAACCCTCTTGGTGTTTGAGATGGCAAATATGACTAGTGCATATGCATAGGTTAATTAGTTAACCATAGGGAACATATAAGAGATTATCACTAAAAAGAAATTAATTGGTCAAGATTCATAAGATTACATGAATGCTTGGCTGGCCTACCTTTAATGTAAATCTAATTTTTATAAAAATAATAATTCTAATTACCTTGTCGATGAAGAAAACTCTCTTCGCAGGAGTATCTTGCTTGGGTTGAATCCAGGAATTGCATGTGAGGTTAAGAGGGCCATCAGGGAAGCCATGAAGGACTATAGTCTTTAAAAACAATTCCTTGTGTTGCTCATTCTCAATTAGAATAGCACCAACCTTCCCAAAATCTTTGGATAACTCAAATTCGGCTTCATACTGCTCGTCGTCCTCTTTTTCCTCTTTACATTGTGCTGAGCCTTTTATCGTCTCCTTCTCTGAATTTGTTTCTTCATTCATATAAACATCGCGTAAATTGTTACATAGTGCTCAAATCAAAACACACACACACATCAAATTACACTGATATAACTCAACATTGAATTAAAAGTTTATATTTTTATATAGATCAGGATGTAGACTATCAATTTTTATGTTAATCTAAAACATATAAAATAGAAGCTACCTTGATCAAGCTCATTGCTCACAAGCTCCAATACAAGTGTTTTCCCAACTAACTCTTCAATCTGTTGAATCCCTCCATCTACAAGATTCCTTATAAGTCCATCATCACTATGTTTCAAAGTAACAATAGCTTTCACTTTGATCAAATTCTGAGATTTTGTGTCGGTGTCATTACTGTCACTGTCACTACTACTTCCCACCACAGCCTTAAAACATTGAGATAAGCAATCCATATGAAACGTAGTTGTTTAATTTCTAGTCAGTGTTTAAAAGAGTTCAATTATACTAATTATGATTATATGAGTATCTTTCATATATGTGCTGTATTTATAGGGGAGAAAATGTACTATTAGCTACTAGCTAGGGATAAAGATGTGAATTAATTAGTCAACGACGTGCATTGCATGGTGTTACTTAATTTCTTCTAATCACAAATATCAATATTACACTCAAATATTTAATGTAGAGATTTGCCGTGGCTATTTTTATGTATATACATATGATCTATATTGAGAAAAGAAGGTCCACATGGTACACCATTTTAAAGAAAAAACAGAAACGTTTTTGCCAAAAACAGAAATATTACTTATACAAAACAAACGTAAATTAGCTAATGATGGTTTACAATTTTGTTTGGAAAACCTTTGTGGTAAAAAAAGTTTGCAAGAAATAAGGATCAACACCTATAAGAAAGTTTGGTAAAAAAATACACCTATAACTATAAGAAATTATCAGTCTAGTGCAAGTGGTTGGTCACAAAATATACCTATAAGTTTGGTAATTATCAGTCTAGTGCAAGTGAAAGTATGTTAAGATTATAACCTCAAGTTCATAAAAAAAAATATATGTCACAAAATGAAGTGGCAATAGTACTATGTTTTGATCTTGATGGTGAAAATTGATTTTGAATGGATTAATTTTAACTAAAAGTGAGTTGAATGTAGAGGGGTTTGTGTTTGGATGCATTCTCAAAAAAAAATGATTTTGTGAATCCATTTTGTTTGAATATTTTAGATTAAAATTGTTCTTGGAGTGTATATTTACCAAAAAATAGTTTTAACATGCATATAAAAAATTGTAAAAAGTTAGAACTGATTTCAGCTCGAAATGAAAACCAATCATAAAAATTCTGGTGAAACCATATTTGACCTCTTGCAAACTCAACTTTTTTTTTTACGTGGAAAAGTATTTTTAAACAAAGTCTGGCTTGAAATAAAAAACACAGACATCATAGAGTTTTCTCAATTCAAATAAGAGTGGTTTTGCTGCTGGTATCAATTGTGTTCAATGAATCGGATTCCATGATTATGTTTAGAAAGAGCACATATCCTTTGCAAATTGCAAACTTAACTTTAACAAGCACATAATCTATTAAAAAAAGTATCCCCTACGTCAGGGAGCTTTAACGTGTAACTAAGAACAATTTTCTTCTAAGAAAACTCCAATTAAATATGACATTAAGCCTTCACCTAATTGTGCGTGCTTTTGAAAATTCATTGCTGCCATTGACAAAAACGTCAAAACAATTGAATTGAATAGAATCCCATAAGGATATATCTCTTTGCCCAATATAGATTATGATGAAGAGTCCCCCCGGCAGGTCTGCGACCCAAATAAATGCACTATACTACTCCCTCTAAATTGAAACATAAGCAAAAAAGATAGTTGAAAAGTTAATATTTGTGGATTAAATTTTTAACCACATACATTCACTTTTCAATTACCACTTTTGCTTATATTTCTTTATGGAGGGAGTATAGTCTATCGTGTTCCGGCACCAAGCGATCATATCACACAATGATGATGAGGATGCATAGTAATTTGGACTACCAATTCGAAATTGATATAACCGTCATTAGTGTGCTGCTCCTTAATTAGTGTGATAATTTTTATAGCAAAACACACGAATACTGATTTGTCATATTTTTCACAAAGGATATCTCTGAATTCGACGAAAACAGGAAATATTGATAAATGAAGCTAGTCTCCACTCTCCACATTCTTTAATTTTTCCTTATGTACTAATAAGTACTAATCTTTATCATACTTATGCTATAAGTAAACGTTTTTAGGCATATAAGATAAACTTCAACTTAAATTGGAATTGTACAAAAGGATATACTTCAACTTAAATTGGAACTATACAAAAAGATAAACTTTAAACTTAGAGTAAAGTGTTTGTCATAGGCAAAATTGTCAAAACAATGAAATAACTCTTCAAAATGGCACACATTGTGATATCTGTTCTTCCCCCAATATAGATGTATAAAGAAACTTGTCATAAATGCAGTTTATATATTCATTGTGTCACCAACCATAGTTTTTTTGCTACAACTACTATTCCCCCATGTCACACTATTTGGAGGCTAATTTTCCTACCCCCCCAACATCAATGCATTCAAAAAATAAATTACCAATTTTTTTGCCATCTAGATGCGTACTTCTGAACAATTTGTGCAGTTCGGATGCATAATTCAGAAAATAAGGACTTTTTGGTCGCGAGGGCGGGGAAAGCACACACTATTTAGTATTTACCTTTATTAAGCCCAAATTCCTAAACCCTATATGTTATGTGTCAGAGAACAAACTTGGAGAAAAAGAAGCTAACCACACTAAAACACTACAACTTCTAAGTTTTTTCTGCTTTTTGTACCGAGTGGTCATTGAACTTCCATTAAGAAGCAAAGCAGCCACCCCCACCTGAGTATGAATGAAAATTTGATGCTTTACTTTCTGTGCCTTTTCAACAGAGGTTCTGATAGCACATCACCCTGCCAAATTTAACATTTAAATGGACATTAATATCAACAAAGAAAATCACCTCCCCATAATGACACAGATTTTCAGATCAAGTAATGTAAATTGAACTCAGACAATAGATATGTACCAAGGCGGTCATCAATTGCAATGCATATTTTTCATAAACAACTAAACACGTTGAAACCTTTTAACACAATTATTAGACCAGCATACTGAAAACTAACTTAAACCTGATGTGATGAAGGTGGATAGTTAATACTTTATTTTTAGGAAAGCATTGGCTCGTCCTTGTTTGCAGTCAAAGAAATTTCACTGGCACTATATATTATTTTCAAATAGGAGTGCAAAAAATCATCAATGCAAACATAAGTTCAAGTTGAGGAGTAAACTTCCGGTGGAGTTAAAAAGATTCAGCAAATAGCCTATGCCAAACTTATTTGGAATATTCAGAAAGTCACTTTCATAATATAAGCATTGGCGAACAATTTGATCTCCAAATTTACGTACTGAAAAATTAGTTCCTAAAATTGAAGGTCGCCAATCAATTCAGTCTCTCTTTCATGAATCCAATAGAGACAAAAAAATGTTCAGTTCACACATTCAGGGCATGCTCAGTTGAAGCATGTATCCAGTAGATTCATCAAACTTGACTGAAGTGATCAAAGAAGGGGACTAAATTGATTGTCGGTCTTCAATTTCAAGAACTAAACAGTCATTTCGTAAATTTAGGTTTAAATTGCTCGAACCATACATTTTCGAGGAGCAAAATAGTAATTCAGTCATTACAATAATTGTATGACCCACCCAAGAATCATGGTCAAAGAGATAACGAACAAGAAACTTACAGCATGAGATAGTTGCTCACGGATATAGGCCATTGATCGTAGCATGGCACCCAATGTATCCCTGGACACTTGAAACTTAACTTCAGACTCACCGGAAGCTGTATCCGCATCTTGAAGCTGAAACATTTACAAGAATTAATCCAACAATCAAAAAGCAGGTCAAAGTCAAGAGACAGATGATCAAATAGTAACACATAATAGTATACTATGCTACAACAAGAGATGTGAATCATAATATAATTAGTGACAAGTTATCAGTATTTGTTTTTATCTATACTTCCTATTCTTTAAGGGAGGGAAGGAGCACTGGTGGTCAGTGAGAACTAATAATGCTTGTGATTTCCAAATTGTGAATGAGAACTATATTTTTAAGATATAATATCAAACTGAACAACAACTTCAAAAAGAAGTTATATCATATATGTGTATATATGATTGAAGAAAATGTGCAGTAACACAATAGTAGGCCACCTGGAAATAAGACAACCCATGAATTATTAAATCAACTTTATAACTCACAAGTAAACCAAGTCCCTACATGATGCAGTCAATACTAAAAAGAATAAAACACAACAAAGTTGAATAGTAACATACATGGACTATGGAAAGGGCAAAAAAAATTTACGGAACATCCCAATGATTGGGAAAAACAAATTGTTATCTGACTTCAATGAATTTTCTTAAGAATCTGGCTAATATTTGAAATGGAAATCCAAATTCACTGGACTTTTTATCAATCAGGTCACGGAACTTTTTATCCATTGCAAACCACCTAAAAAATTATAATTGTGTTTTCAACTTCCCATGTCATAACTCATGAGAATCATTCAGAAATAAAGATGACCAAATTACACCAGTTAATGTAATACCATCTCAACTCTGGTAAGGTTCTAATTCACCCTCTGATTCATGTCATCGCCCTCTGGTTCATATAGTTACATATGTGAATTGGATCTAGTTGTATGTTTCAGACTGAGAATCATATGATTTTGATAACTTCATATAGATCCATTATTGAACCAAAAGTTAACATTCAACTATTTCCACAAAGAATTATCCAACAAAAAATTATCCAACAAAATAAAAATAAAACAGCGACATTGACTAAAATTACTACTCCATGCCGACAGTTTACTCAAAATATGGATTCCAAGTCAAAATTCTACCTCCCACTTGACCATGGGATACTAAAGAATTGAACACTTTACCAACTATATTTGTTTCCTACAACAACAACAACCAAGCCTTATCCCACTAAGTGGAGTCGGCTATATTTGTTTCCTATTCAAAACAAATTTGATAAAAACAATTATAGGATATTAATATCAAAAAGATAATGCTGTGTCTAGAAAGATAATAAAATTTAGTGCTAAATATTTTTAAGTCTCGTCGAGACACCTCATAGTTATCAATGCAAGACTGCGGAGCGGGCACTATTTAGAAACGTGGACACTAATACTAAAAATTATATTATTAACTAAGGACTAAGAAAGTATAAAAGAATCTATTTATTATTAATCTAAATGAAAAAAATTATTAATATAAATGAAAAATATATTTAGTATTAATATATAGTATTAATACCACTACTTCAAAAAAAAATTATAGTATTAATACCACTGTTATTTACTTATTTAAATTAATTGATTTTGTATAACAACAGTAAATGGTATTTTACTGCTATTAACTTATTTAGAAAAACAGTAAAATAGTTTAAAAAGAAGATGGTAACTAAGAAAGGCCCAATTTGTTACATTATGTCACTGGACCTAGCCCAACCCATTGGTTTTCTTCGCATCTTTTACCCTAGCTTTCTTTCCATCTTCTACCTACTTTACGCCTCTCCCATCAGCCGCACCACTGTTCATCCTTCTTCTTTTTCACGACCGGTTGAATCACAGTTCGGATTTGCTTTTCCCATCAGCCGCACCAATTATCTTCACAGTTCTTCACTTCTTTCATTTCTTCTCCTTCTTCTCTTTAACCGTGAAAAAGGGAGTAGCGGCGGATTTGTTCTCGCACCGCTCTAAACTGGTCACCGCAATAGTGGCCGCTCCCACTGCATCACTCATCTGCGGCGCTCCAATGTGACTGGGAGCGGAGGCTTCATTATTTCCATGTCGCGTTACTATATCGGCCGCACCAAGCACTTTTGATAACCTAGAGACACCTACTATCAGGTCACCACTATCGGGCCACCTAAATTCTAAGATGGTATCGAAGTCTATCCAAGATCTATTGGGAGTTGGCACGCTTGCTATCAGGTCACCCCTATCAGGTTACACTCCAGATGTCTAGTCCAGGGCATGGGGAGGGTTAAGAGTCTCACATTTGATGAGATATGGCATGACAATGTGTTTATAAGCGATGGGTCTCATCACCTTACAAGCCGGTTAAGTAGAGGATGAGTTAGGCCCAACCCAAATTCTAATTAGTATATCATCTTCTTCAGCAACGTAACCAATATCAAAGACTCATCATAAAAACTCACTTTATAAATTGAAATTGCAAGTACATCTTTCTTATCCCCTATAGCAACTTATTATCAAGAATGTCGCTTCAAAGGAAGTTTGACCACGACGTTTAAAGATGCATTGGTCTGTGATTTTCTAGTACTAGAACAATTATACAAAAAATATTTAGGACATGTTTAGAAAATAAAATCACATACCCTGAGGTTTACTACAGCGACCTTATTTGCTGGCCTTGAGAGCTGTTCACTGATGTAGCCCATAGACTTCAGCATTGGTTCCAAAGAAACTCTTGAGAGCTGAAACTTAACCTCAGATTCTGTTGATGGATTCCTACTGTAATCTTGCAACTGCAATATGGTGCTTGAAATATGTTAAAGGATTAAATCTCCTAACTGGTTATCAAATATGGTATGAGAGGGCAAAAGTAAAGTACTTTTCCAGCTGAAACGCTACAGAAGGTATCCATAAACATGCAAATAAAGCACCAAAATCAGGACCAACTATAAAGCAAAGCTAAATAAAGAATATTAGAATTTACTTTTCCTTAGTTGAGGATAATATGAGCATACCTTCAGATTGATAACAGCTACTTTATTCCCTAGACTTGAGTTTTTGTTCTCCATTACCCATGTCATTGATTTTAGGCATGGAAGAACCACCTATATGAAAGATATCAAGGATCAAATCAATTCCATGGAATCCTATTCCATTAAACAATAGAAATAGAAGGAAAAGGGATCTTTTTCCATATACCATGTTTCCAGATGGACCATCGTCTCTATGAACAGACACCGGGGCCATTCGTGGCAAATTTAGGTCAGCAGCTGATTGAACCGAACCACCAGAATCATTAAGATTAAACCTCCTTGTTTCATCTTGTCGGGGCCACAAAAGAGGAGTTATATCCAAAGTTGAACTGGTGGTAGTTTTCTTGTCATTTTTAGTCCCACTGACTTGATTATTTGGAGGTTTAGCTTTGGCAACACTTCTTTTCATCGCAGCAACCTTCTTTTCACCTTCTTTAAAACCAGTCATAGCAGCATTATAAGTTTCCATAGTTACCGCCCCATCTTCGGCATATCTGATGGCTTCCCGACATAGATTACTGTACCTCGATGTCAGAGACTTCTGTCCATGTGATTCACCAGTACGTTCATCTGATCCGGCACTACTTTTTGCACTTGTTGTCCACCGTTTTAAGATGTAATGAGATGGTAATGTAAGTACATTTGTCACAGTGAAAACAGTTAAAATGTGCCTGCAAAGAATGCCTGAATGCTCAAACATGTGGCAACTACAGTTAGCTTTCAATTCAGCATGGTTAAATGCGACAGTGTATGCCTTGTCGACATCCTCAAACTTTGCAACCTTGAATGTGCTATTTACATCATCTCCTTCAATTATATTTGCAGTATAAACAAAAGTTTCAACTAGCTCTTCCTGAAACTTCAAAAATATTTTTCTTGTATAAAGGTTAGCAGCCTGTTTCTCCATTGGTGAAGGTGTCTTCAAAACTGGTGTTGTGCAAATTGTCTCAAAGTCTGCTTCTACTTCCTTTTCTATCCAGCTCTCTAAGGCTCTTTCATACTGCCTAAAGAACAGTGGCAATGTCATCTCGTGGTCGACATAACCATCAAAAAAAGAACCACCAAATCCCTGATTAGGAGATATTGCAGCAAAAAATGAATCACGGAAGTATGCTGGAACCCATTGAGCACGAGCATTATACAGAGACTGAAGCCAATCATTTCTTCTAAGTTTGTATTTATCAAGGATAGAATTCCAAGATGACTCAAACTCCTCAATAGTTTCCGTCAGGTTAATACAAGTATAAAGTTCACCCTGAAATTTTGGATGTGCTAGACATACATTGGCCAACTTTTCCTGGCCTTCTCTCAAGACATCCCACTTGTTAATACAGTGGCGGGCTTGTGCGAAAACTTGTGAAACTGCCACCTGTATGGCTGTGTCTTGATCAGTAATTATGGAGACAGGCTGTCGATCATTCATTGCAGTGAGAAATGTCTTGAAGAGCCAAAAAAAAGACGCCTCGGAGTCATCTAAAAGGAGTGCACAACCAAACAAAACCACCTGACCATGATTGTTTACACCAGTAAAAGGAGCAAATGGCACTTTGTACTGGTTAACTCGACATGTGGTGTCCAGATTAACTGCATCACCAAAATGACTGTAAGCTCTCCTGGATCGGGCATCTGCCCAAAAGACATTAGACATATGGTTGTCTTCATCCAGTTGTATAGCATAGAAGAACCCAGGGTTCTCACCCTGCATTTTCTTAAAATACTCCAGCAGATTATGGGCATCCTTCCCTAATGTCCTGTTTTGAAAAGGTGGCCGAGCAGAAATATTCATAAATTTGTCATTTTTAACAGGGTAGCTTGGTTCAGCGGCAGTGGAAGCATGAATATTCAACACCGCACAAGTATTCTGATTAGAATTGTGATTCCCATCCACGGATGCATACATGACACCACTTGGAACAAGTCCAACTCCCTGATAAGTTTCCGGCATAGTCCTTCCAACACTGGAAAAATGCTTACGTGCTTGCAGGTTTTGTGCATTATGAATTTCACTGTCACTGGGTTCTGCATACCCATCATCTGACTGAGCTTGATGATCACTTTCTTCTTCAACATTTATCACATGAACATCCATTTGAAACAATTTACAAGGCTATGCTACTCCGTGTCTAATTCATGGATTAATGTACCAACCATGGACTGTATATTGTATCCCTATAAAACAGAAAGTAGGTGCAATCTAAGTTACCTGAGCTCCAATAGTAAATTCAAAATTGCAAATGCAATACATGAAATCAAAAAATGATACCCATAGACTGCTCAAAACCTCATTATATAAAAGCCACTATTACACACTCTGTGAATGTGTTCAATCATTTTATCCATGTACATTGTTAATAATGAAATAAAATAATTGTTCTAACAAAAAATAAAACTCCCCAAATTAAAGTTTAAATAAATCTGCATCAAATTATAGTGTTGTGCTATAACCCCGTCTTTGTGTTTAAATTACAATTTAAAACCAAAAGGGAATCACACATATTGATATATACCCAACCTATGCCACTAACAGGACATGGTTAATTAAGTGTAAAATTGAGGGAAAAACTAATGGACGGGCTTATAGTGGATAAGCTACCAGATTGAATTTGCAGTGTTTGGTAAAATTAGCGATTGAACAAGCGTTACAAGTTTTTATACCCTCCAGTTCTTAGGGGAAGGGAGCCCTAGTAATCCAAAGTTCGGCCACGAGGTAAGTAAAGTCTAGCCATGAATTTTCGTCCTTTGGTGGAGCTCATTAACCACTTGAGCACAATCACTTGGTTGATTACGAGTATTTTTGGCCTAAGGAAATCGCAATTAACAACTAGCTAATAAATATCAAATTACAAAAAGATATTTTTAATTTAAAAAATATATATATATATTCAGCTTATTTGAAAACAGCCTATTTGGATTGGTTTATTTGAGCTTCTCTACTGACACCATTTGGGAGAACATGCAAAAACAACTTACGTAAACAGCTTAAGACAAATTTAATAAGCTTTTTTCAACTTATTTCACAAGTTCTCCAATATAGCTTATCCAAACAATTTAACATATATAGAAACAATTTACCACTAGTTTATCTTTTGCTATAAAAAATAGCTTATGCAAGTTTATACATAAGCACTTATCACGAATCATGATAGCTTACCAAACAGGTCTATTTTGTTCATATTAGCTTATAAGCCCTAAAGCTACAAGCTCGAAAACTGACATTGTCAAACAGAGCCTAAATAACAATTCATAAGTTGTCTACAAGAACAATGAAAAAATATTCAATTGCAATGAAAAAACTAAGCTTTAAATAAAAATCAACAAAGCCCCTAATTAATAATAATTTACGAAATTAATTAACAAAACGGTTTTGTAGAAATTAAATTGACATGAAGAATTAGGAACCCTAACTTACAGAAATGATTACGACGGTGCTTTGGAGGTGGTTACGGTTTCGCGACCACCGGAGAGTTGCAGAGAGAGAAGAGGAAGAAGAAGAAGAGAGAGAATGTGAGTGCGTGTCACAGATTCAACGTGACATAAGTACACACGCGTGTTGTGTGCCGTTTGATTTAGATCCAACGGTTCAAAATGGCTTGGATGAAACTGCTTTTTCTATTAAGAAAGTGGGATCTGAATAAAGCTGTGGTTTTTATGGTGGGATTTGTCAAGTGCATCACCAATGTTGTGGGTCAAACATTTTGCATGTGTTTTTTGTATTCTTCTACTTTTTTAATTAAAAACCTTTTTTTTTTGAAGGATTAATTAAAAACCAATGACTTCCTTTTAAAATTAAATTTAAAATCTATAATTTATCGTAGTCAACACTGTATAAAAATTAAACTTTCAATTAGATTATACATTAAAGTTTTGTAGTTTTATTGAGTTTTTAACTAAAATTTTGTTCTCTCAAAAAAAAAACTAAAATTTTGTAGTTTAAATCTATTCAAAAAACATAAATATAGATTTTTGAATTCTTAAAAAAATATATAGATTTTCGGAGTTTATTAAATTATTTAAAAAGAAAAAACTATATTTATTTTAAAACATGTATATTTTTGTACATAATAATATATGACACGTAATATAAAGAGCATATCTTATTTTTACCTTAGAATATTCATATTATTTTAACCCAAAAGATAAGAAGAATATTCATGTCAGTGTACATATGATTCTTTACTCTCATCATTTACTTTCATTTCTCATTCAATCAAATATATCAAATCATTCATGTGAATTTAGCTTACTTATTAGGGATAATGCATAATATATATATATATATATATATATATATATATCAAACCAAACCACTAATAAATCTCCTTTTATACTCCTTATGACTTTTTCTCAATTTATCCATGTTTGAATAAATTCCTGTGGGATATCAAACATGCAAGAAACAAAGTTTGACTTAGCTCTTAAGCTAAGAATAAGGAGAGTTTTTGGAATTGACTTGAAACGTTGACCAAGTAATTTCCACACAAAGAGTGAAGCTGAGTATGTTATCTATGAGATATAGTTCTCTCTTCCTTTGCTGAGAGTGAAACTCATACTTCATCATTTGTCGTTGCTTTTCCAGCACACACTCTTCTTAAACCACCACATTAATTTGTGTTTTTCACACAGGTACTTCTTCTATATTTCCTTACTTTACTATCCTTGTATAGTCTTGTTGTACTGCTAGTTAATTTGTTGCAATTTCAAGAGGGTAATGAAGGAAATGGAATTACAACAAAATGGTTTCATTCAAAGTGAAAATGAAAATAGAGATTTGATAATTCACATGGAAAACATGTTACTAAGTGTTGAACTTCCCTTAGTTTCACGTTGTTGTATATACAAAGTACCTCAAAAAATCCGAAAACTCAACCAAGAAGCATATACACCAACCATTGTTTCCATTGGTCCATTTCACTATGGAGACAAGAGGTTAGAATCAATGGAAGATCTCAAATTGAGGTACCTCAAGAGTTTTTTCTTAGAAAGGACTCATAAGGGGTTAGGAGATTGCATTGGTTACATCAAAAAATCAGAAGAAATCATTAGATCTTGTTATTCAGAAGCCATTGAACAAACTAGTGATGATTTTGTTAAGATTATTTTAACCGATGCGTGTTTTATAATTGAGTACTTTCTTCGGTCGCTTGAGTGGCCACAAGAAGATCCTTTGTTATCCAAACCATGGTTGAGGTGTGATGTGAAGCTTGATCTCATATTACTAGAAAATCAGCTTCCTTGGTTTGTTCTTGAGGACTTGTTCAACCTAACAGAACCTAGTTGCATCGATGGCGAGGTTTCTTCGTTTTTCGATGTTGCTTTTCATTATTTTAAGGTTCATTTCCTGCAGAGTATATTGCCTAATGAAACAAATAACAAGAACTTCACTATCAATTATTTTCATGAGCACTATCAACAATATATAATGAAACCTGATCAAGTTAGTATGCAATTACATAACCTCACTGATCTGTTAAGAGTATTTTACTTGCCACTTGATATGCTACCAAAGAGGGAAAAACAAACAGTGAAGCATTTGTTTAGTGCAAGCCAGTTAGTAGAAGCAGGTGTAAAACTCCATGTTGGTCAAGATTACCAAAGTGTACTTGAGTTAAAATTTGCAAAGGGCGCGCTTACGATACCGAGATTCGAAGTTTGTCACTGGACTGAGACGCTTTTAAGGAATGTGGTTGCGTTCGAGCAATGTCATTATCCGTTTCAGACTTACGTAACTGATTATACAATCCTGTTGGATTTCTTGATTGATACAAGTCAAGATGTTGATAAACTTGTTGAGAAGGGAATAATGATTAACACATTGGGTGATAGCAATGCAGTTGCTAAAATGATTAACAATCTTTGCCTTAATATTGTTCAGGAAAATATCAATGGCAGTTATATTTCGCTATGCAGAAAATTGAATTGCTTTTATGAGGACCCTTCTCATAAATATAAGGCAATCTTCATACATGATTACTTCAGCACTCCTTGGAAAATAACATCTTTTGCAGCTGCAATTGTGCTACTACTGCTTACTCTAATTCAAGCTACATGTTCTATTATCTCATTATTTTAGGTTGAACTATTGTACTCATCATTCCTCAATAATGTTATCATCTTTAGTTTTTGATTTAAGACACTTGATCATTAGTCCATTTGTTTTAGATTTTGAGATGTCTCAAACTAGATCAGAATACAGTTGATGTAGTTATTGAATCTAATGCAACTATTGATGTTAAATGCATAAATTTCAATTCTGCTATTGCCACAATAGACACAGTAGTTTAAGATTGTAAGTCTTTTATTCACCAATACAATGAAATTTTGCTTTCCGCTAGCAGATTGGAACTCCATCCTACTTTAATTAATAGATCTAATGCATTTGTTGTTAAATGCATTAATTTCAATTCTGCTCTTGCAACAATAGTTTTAAGATTCTAAGTCACTTATGCACCGGTTTGAGAAAGTGCTAGTACAAAATTAGTAAGTAGGCACCACAATGATAAGGCTCAAAATTTGGTTGAATTGGCAAAAAAGTTTGGAACAAGAACTTAGTAGGAGAATGGTTATTGGTTAATGCAATCTGTTGTTTAACTTTAAAATGGCAGAAAATGGAGAGAGGAAAATAATGGAAAAAAAAAAGCCAAATAAATGTAGAAAAAAGTGAGAGTTGGAGATCGTGCGGGATATCGATCCCTGTACCTCTCCCATGCTAAGCGAGCGCTCTACCATCAGAGCTACATCCCCACATGTCTAAGAAAAAACTCTTGAGGTACCTCAGTTTGAGATCTTCCATTGATTACAACCTGTTGTCTCCATAGTGATGGACCAATGGAAACAATGGTTGGAGTATAGGCTTCTTGATTCAGCTTTCGGATTTTTGTGAAACTAAGCGAAGTTCAACACTTTGTAACATGTTTTCCATGTGAATTATCAACTCTCTATTTTCATTTTCACTTTGAATGAAACCATTTTGTTGTAACTCCATTTCCTTTATTACCCTTTTGAAATTGCTACAAAACTAGCAGTACAAGACTATACAAGAATAGTAAAGTAAGGAAATATAAAAGTACCTGAGTGAAGAACACAAATTAATGTGGTGTCTTAAGAAGAGTGTTTCAACCCATGATCCAGGAAAGCTTATAACAAGATATTCTGTTAAGTCCGAGGATGTCCTAAACAGTTCGGAAATATAAGGTTCCTTTGCTGAGTTGTGAGCTTTGAAAGACAAACTACATGTTTTTTTTGTAACCTCTTCATTTAATCCTATGTTGTCTCCAACTAACCCTCCACCCATGTTTCTATATTTGGTTTGTGTTTGTTTCATTGGTTTGTTATGATCATCTTCATATAAGGCTATTGGAGGAATGAAATGGAAATTATTAAGTTAGTGAAGACTTAATTGCAGTTTCATAGAAGCTTGCTTGTACTTGTTTGATTGATTGATCAATTAGTACGTAATTTCTACGAAATTGGAATGAATAGTAAATTACTTGGTTGTTGACGTTGATGACTGACTTAAAGTCTTCTAAGTGGGCTCCTTAGTTTTTTTTCCCCTCCCATCAAACAATGGCTTGTAACTTGTAAGTTTTTTTCTCGGTTATTTATCAATCTAAAAAAAATATTTAATGTGAGATATAAACAAAGCGGTATCAATGAAATGTGGTTGGTTACATACTCATATTCAATTAATAAATAACTTGAGACACTTTGGTGTGGAAATGTGCGTTGATAACTTCAGAGATAACTCTCAACTGAGAATGCACGGCAATTGGAATTGTATTTGGAAACTCAAAGTCTCATCAAAGGTTAAGAACTTAATTCGGAGGGTGTGTCGAGGTTGCTTCCCTACACAGGTTCGTCTTGCAAATAGAGGAATCATGTGCCCTAATGTGTCATCTGCAGTGAAGAAAACGAGAATGCTATGCACACAATGCTGGCATGTCCACGAGCTGTGTAGGTTTGGCGTGTTGTGCATTTGTGGGACTCCAGCAAGTCAGTTTGACAACATGGCAGACACAATTTTCAGTCTGCGACAACACTTTCAGAACATGCAAGCCGAGCGTTTTGCTGTTATCTTGTGGAGTATTTGGAAAAGAAGAAATTATCTAAAGCTATGACAGCAACTGACCAAGTAATGGAACATGATGTTCACCTTTTGGATGACTGGAAGATGGCGCAGGCAATGCATTCGAGCAGCAGAAGTGAAAACACACAGCAGCAACAACAAGCTGGGACAAGCACTGGTAGTAGTATTCAATGGACAAAACCCGCTCTAGTAAGAATGATATGCAACATAGATGCTTCTTTCTCATCATATCTCAATAATGTGGAAATTGGTTTGTGTATCCATGATGTGAAGAATGGATGTTTTGTGCTCGCATAGACCAATTCCGGTTTGAATATACATTGAGAGTTTTGCATTCATCATTTTCGGTGTTGATGAGATTATCCGCTTAGACAATGACAGTGAAAGTTTTGCATTATTCGTTCCATTATAGTAAGGCAAATAAATGGAGAGAGGAAAGTAATGGGAACAAAAAAAAAACAAATAAATATGGAAAAAAGAGGAAGATGGAGATGCGGGGTATCGATCCCCGTACCTCTCGCATGCTAAGCGAGCGCTCTACCATCTGAGCTACATCCCCACATGTTCATAATTGATTATGAATATTAAAAATAGCAGTTTTAATAATATAGGTGATTTTTACATTCCATGGGACTCCTTGTACAACATTTGAAGGGAGCAGCCATAGTTATAGAGTTACACTTAATCTTCTTCTACATTCTCTTATAAACACAAATATGGTTTGAAATTAGAGGACACAGACTCAAAAATGAGTTAATACAATATGAGAGCAGATGTCACAAAAACATTGTTCATATTAGTTTTTTTTTTTCCCAAATCCAATCGTATTAGTTAATCTATTAATTTTTTAAAAGTTTTTTTAAAATATTGTCACCGGTTAATTTTAGAAAAAATAAAGTGATGCTATTTGAACAACGTTGACACCGTATTTTGAATTTGATATCGTATAAAAATACATGTTTTATAATTTTATTTATTTTTTGAAAAAACGTTTTATAATTATTGATGTGAGTCGAAGAGAAAAAAATTAATAAAAATCAAATTTGTATCAAAGATGTTTTATAATTATCATATAAAAATACATGTTTTATAATTATCGTATAAAAATACATGTTTTATGATTATGTATCAAAGATGTATGGAAAAAATATTTAAAATAAAATAGTTTACTAAAGTACTATTTTTTTTTTTTTTTGACAAAACTACTAAAGTACTATTATGAAGTTCAAAAGGATCTCGTCTTAAAATATGTCTTAGACAGTTAGACCTCAATGTATGTGGGATTGACCATGACAAATGATATCTACTTCTTGTATGGATTATTGCTTTGTAAAAATTGAATGTTAAAAAATATGACTAATGAAAATATTTACCAAAATAGTATGAAAAAAAGTATTATTTGATAATAATATAAGTTTCTTTGTAAATTTGTAGAAATTACGTATATAATTTTAAATTATTACCAGTTTTAAATTTCTATATGACTCTAGACATAGGCACATATCGTATTCAAATTATTGTAAATTTGTACGGTTTACATATATAATTTCAAATTATTACAACAGTTTTAATTTTAAATTCATATCGGACCCTAGTCATAACCACATATCACATTCAAGTTCTTCTATAAAATAATATAATAATAATAATTTCAGCTAATGTTAAATCTTGTGTGGGAGGTTGTAGTAATCTGGAAGACGTGTCTCAACTTTTTCTTCATTGCACCTATTTTTGTCAACTTTGGATAGTTGTTTATGATTGGTTAAACGTTGTTATGATCCTTCTTATCTCTCGGATCACTTGTCACGATTTAGTGTCTTGGGAGGCTTCTCAAAATACAAACGGAACTTACTTAAATTGATTTGGCTTTCCGTTATTTGAGTTATCTGGAAAGAAATAAATGGAGGAATCTTCAAGAATAAAAATAATATTATCCACCACCTGCTTGAGTTCTTGGATCGGATACTGAGTTTTCAAAAAAAATAATCTATAAATTCAAGAAAAAAATATAAATTTCATCATTTATCACTTTAAGTTAAATGATAAATATCAACAAAGTTAATTATTTATTTGTTCTCTCATTTGTTTGCATCGATTCTTTTAAAGTATTATTTTTCTTCTTTTCCACAAATGCGTAAAATAAAATATACTTTTGTGAACAGCTCAAACAATTCTTATCCACTAATTAATTATTTAACATATAATATAAAATGCAATTAGTGCACATTTAAATATTTATACTATATGTATGTATTATTAAACAAAAATTGGTACCATTTATAAATTAAGCCAATAGTGCATCCCGACCTTGCTCACTCACGGTCACGAACATCACTATCTACCATTATTATGACTATTTTACTTTTAAAAAATAGCATAATAAAATAAAATAAAATATCAAATTACTTTTATTCTTAAAAAATTACAAGTAAATTAAAATTCATCATAAAAATTATATAGAATATATGTTTTTAGGTTTATAGATTCCTCGTAAAGACCATAAAGATATGCGGGAATGGGGATTGAGGAAGAAGAGGTAATCCATCGTTATGCATAGATGTTTTCAAGAGTTGAGATGTGGTGAGAGAACCACGTCTCAACTTATGCAATTAAAGTAAACAATTTGAATTTATAGGTCACTTATTTAAAATATTTTCTAACACGATTGATAATTGAAAAACAAGAGTCTACCATAATATATAAAAAAAAAAATCATTTTTTAGGGAAAACTTATGAATTATTTAATAATTTAAAATAAATAATATTGAGTAAGTTGCATAACAATTTTATTACAAGTAAAAATATCTTTTTATTAAATTAAATATAGTTTTTTTTTAACAAGCTAATATGAATATATTAAATTACCATAGGTGATTCATCTCGCACAAGATGTGCAAAACAGAACACCCAACACAAACAAAGTTTAGTACAATCTGAAGTCAAAAGCTGAAACGAATAATAGAAGAAAATAGACAAAAAGCTATACCAACATACATGCACAGATGTTGTCCTAATCGTTATAACTGAAGGCGACCTTAAGCCAATTAAAAGACATAATCTTGACTCTTTCTGATAAACGATATGAAGTCAATAACTTATGCTGAAATATCTTGTTATTTCTTTCCTTCCATATAACCCAGACACAAGCATGTCAGATTACTATCAGTAATGAGTAGACCTCGATAAACCTGCCAACTGACTAAAGTGCTGAAAGTGATCACCAACTGTAGATAGATCACAGATCACTTTCGGTGCAAATATAGTCTCATAGCACACTCAAAGTGTAAATAATTGAAAATGATTTTATTGTATGATTTTATGTTATTTTGTTGCATAAAAAGTCAATTTAGTCTTTTATTTATCAACATCTCCTAATTTAGTCACTAAATAAATCTAATCAACTAAAAGGTTTCTAAATAAATACAATGTGATATTTATAGCGATTAAAAACAATATTAATCACTTGACAAAAAAAACAATATTAATCAAATTGAGTTTAAAAAAAACAATTTTTTTTTTACGAAATTTTGGAAATTAAAAAGTTAATTTCTTATTTTTTAATATATATTCATTTATATTAATTTAAGAATAAAAACTTTTAAAATATAAAAATTAATTTTCGAAAATAAAAGATATCGTAAAAATTAGAAAAAAAATTCAATTTTTATTTTAAAAAAATTCAGGAAAAATATTTTTAATTTTTCAATTCTAACAAAATATGATATAAATTTTAATTTTTTTTATTTTCAAAGAATTTTTTCTACAATTCTTTATTGGTAGAAAATCTTTTAAAAAACAGTTTTTTCGAAAAAAAACCTGACCTTTTTTTAAAAATTTAGATTTTTTTTTATTTTGAAAATTAAATTCCAGAATTTTTAATAATCTTCTTAATTTCAAAAAAGATCCAAATTTCTTTAATTTCAAAAATAACTGAATGTTTTTTCTGATTTAAGAAAAAAATTCTAAATTTAAAATTTTCTAAATAAAAAAACTGAATTTTATATTTTAAAATTTTCGAGAAAAAAATCTGAATATTTTTCTAAATTTTTTAAAAAAACTGAATGTTTTTTCTGAATTTTAGAAAGAAAAAAAATATTTTTTTTCGATTTTATAAATTTTTTGAAAAACAAATCTGAATATATTTTTGATATTTCGAAAAAAAGAAAAGTTTTTTCTGATATTTTTAAATTATGAAGAAAAAAAATCGTCTTCATTTTTTTAGATTTTTAAATTTTTTGCAAAATATCTGAATATTTCTTAAATTTTTAAAATTTTCGTTTCTATAAAAAAATATAAAATTTGGAAAAAAAATTGCGTAATAAAAAAAATATTCCATAAATAAATATAAATGAAATTTTATTTTCAATTTTTATAAATATTTTTATTTTTAAATTAATATAAATGAATTTATTTATATTTTTTTAAAAAAAAAGGCACAAATGCCATGTGTGCCCTTAAAAAAATAAAAAATAAAAATAATTATACAGTCAGCACGCCACATAAGCATATATGCACAGTCAGCATGCCACACAGTGTACCACGTCAGCAAATATGCACAATCATATGGGGAGGGGTGTTTTCCGGAAGAAAAAAAAAAGTTTTACAAGGATGCAAATCAAACCTAAAATTTTATAAGGGCGAAAACCAGAAATGACCTATATTACAGGGGTGAAAAGCACTATTAACCCTATTTTATATTCTACTGTCTATTTGTTAATCAAGTTTTTTTATGTATCAGATTTTTGCTTTAAAATTGACCAATAATTTAACACTTTTTTTTTACCAAAGCAAAGTTAACTATTATCATCAATCAACCAGTGTTCGATACAAGAAGGATAAGAATCAAAAATACGGTGACTAACCCAAGAACAGACCACCCTAGCTAAGCTATGAGCAACCATGTTCGTTTGTCTCCTAACAAACATCACCTCGAAGTTGGAATGTAAAGATAACTAAAAAATAATACTAGAAACAATAGCATAAAATTCCGAATCACCATGGCCCGGAGACGATATCGCTTGTACTAGAGTAGACGAGTCGGACTCGAAGACAACCTGGTCCCATCTGTTCCCAACAGCAAAGTGAATGGCATCGAGTAAGGCAACTGCCTCCCCCTCCAAAACTGTCATATTTGCTCATTGCCATTTTGTTTGAGCCCGAATGAATTGCTCATGGGAGTCTCTAACACAACATGCGAAAGATGTAATATGTTGACGGTCATGAAATGTGGCATCCACATTGCACTTCAACCACGTCTCACGCGGTTTCTTCCAAACTGAGTTGTTAGCTTGCACTATATTCTGCCCGTGTTGCACAACCGATGATGATGGCTGTTTATGAACCTCCTACTGTGCTGCCATGCATCTAGTGCTGTCTTCCCAATGCTTGTTGAAGTGTGATGAGCGTCATTCCAAATGACATCATTATGTGTAGCCCAAATTTGCCAAAAAAGTAAAGCCACCCGACCAGCAATGTCTCGATTTTCGGAACAAGATATGTCAAAAACAAAATCTGCCAAACTACTTGCAATGCCAACTCGTGATTGCATCACAGTCGAGAGCTCTACCCAATACCAACTCTCACGCGCCACCGTACAACCCACAAAAGCATGCCAATCATCTTCAACAGCTGTATCACACCACAGACATATCAGCTCACATTGTACATGTCATGATTGTAGTCGGAGACGCGTCGGAACACACCCCCTGCAAATCCTCCATAACAAATTATGTGCTTTATGAGGGGAGTTCACCTTTCAAATTCTATGTCATTCTCCTTCAACATGAAATCGATCAGTATGTAACAACTCCATCATAGCCAGTTTATAACCAGTCTTAACAGTATACCTCCCACTACGTTCCATCATCCACGCTATTCTATCATTATGAACTTCAGCAAATAGTGGCGTGTCGAGAATAGCTTGCACCATATCATTTGGAAACAAAGATTCAAGCTTATCAATATCCCAAACCTGTTCCTCGTCAACTATCAAATCAGACACACACAAATCATGGACACCTTGGCTTTGTGAGGATTGAATCCAATTTCCATGAGTACCTCGAACCCATGGATCATGCATCACGTTGACCTGCTGCCCATTTCCAATTGTCCATCTACATCCATATAAAAGTAACTTACGCGAATTTCAAATACTCCTCCAAGCAAAGCTTGGGTTATATCCAAGTTTAGCACCCAAAAAAGAAGAATGGGGAAAGTACCTCGATTTAAAGACTCTAGCAACCAGCGATTCAGGTTTAGACAGAAAGCTCTATCCTTGCTTAGCTACCATAGCGAGATTAAAAGCTTTGAAATTCTGAAACCCCATTCCACCAAATTCTTTGGGGCATGCCATGCGTTCCCATGCCATCCATTTAATCCCTCGGTTGTTACTCCTTCCTCCCCACCAAAATGCATTGATCATCTTCTCAATATCATCTAGAATTGAATTCGGCAGAAGATAAATACTCATTATGTAAGAAGGAATAGATTGTAACACAGATTTGATCATAACTTCCTTACCCGCCTTCGATAATGTTCGTCCCCTCCATGCATTTATTCGTTTCTAGATACGATCCTTAATAAAAGAAAAAACGGACCTCTTATCTCTATCAATCATCGAAGGTAACCCCAAATACTTTCCGGTACGCATCACATGTCGGACACCAATAATGCGTGACAAATCCTCCTGCGCCGCCCCACTCATATTGCGACTGAAAAACACTTCAGACTTTGATAAGTTAATTTCTTGTCCAGACGTTGTCTCATAAGTTTTAAGAATAGCGACTAAATGTCGTGCTTCCACCACATTGGCCCTGCAAAACAAGAAACAATCGTCTGCAAACAACAGATGAGACACCACTGGTGCGCCGCGACATACTTATACCCCGTGAATATTACCTAGACTCGAGAGGCCCTCGGCCACCAATATGAATAAATATGGTGTTAACCGGTCACTTTGATAGGGTGGGGCCTATAATTTAATACTTGTTATCAAAGTTGTGCATAAATTTATATGGACCCCTTGGATAATATTACATAATTCCTTTACAATGGGAGGAACCATCAAAATATGGTTTCAAAGTATTAGACCTATATAATTCTTTTCAAACTTTTCGTCTTTATCTACAACATAATTTGCTAAGAAATATGGAATTACTTGTTTTGTTGTTTTTAAGCAGTAGAAAATCTAAACGCAATGAATTTAAGCAATCAATTCACCCATCAAAATCTAACAGTTTCCAAAACATGTCATCACCACAAAACTTTTCCTCATGTTTACTGGATCAAAAAGCAAGGACAGATACCTAATGTCCTTATGACTAGACTGTTGACCCGTGTATGTACGAGTCTATTTAAAGTACAAAAGAACTTAATAAAGATATAATATTAAGATTAACGTGTTCTAAAAAAAAATCAAAGACAAAGATAATGATACATTTATATGATTAGGATTTTTAAGCATATATTGAATGAGTATATGATATGTTCAATCAAGCCAAAACACAGTATAGCAAATCAATCTTAGAGTGTGTTTGGATGGGGGAATGTTTTAAGGTAATATAATGTTTTGAGGGAATTCAAATATTTTGAAGTGAATTCCATTGTTTGGATAATAATTTAAAGAATTTTCAAAATGATGAAAATTTATGAAGTATTTTGTTCAAGTTTTGTTTTTTTAGGAGAAAAATCACTCCAATGAGGGTTGCAAGAAGATGAAATCCACCTCTCTTTTTTTGCACGATTTATTATCAAAGCAGCCGCAATAAAATTCCATTATGAATTGTTGAGTTCATGATGAAAATAAAAATAAGTACCAATTATCAAAAGGAAGGCTGAAAAGTGTCCTCCCTCCGTCCCAAATTATAAGCAAAAAAAAATTCACATTTATTAAGAAAACTAAAACATAAGAATTTGGAGTATAGTTTTTTGTGTTTTCTTTGGAAAAAGTTTTATAGGAAGATGTAAAAACAATTTTCATTGGCTATTGGTTATGGAAAAAATGAAAGAGAGAAAATTGAATGTAATTTGCATTTAATTTTATGAGAATAAACAAAAGTTTTTCTTGGAAAAGAGATTTTTTTAAAAAACAAGATTAAATAGGATAAAAATTTGTCTTTTTTGCTTATATTTTGGGATAAAGAAAATGAGTTTTTTTTGCTTATATTATGGGATCGGAGGGGTACCTTGTTTTAGAGGTCAATTTTCAGTCCACTTTAATGGGTTGTATGCCCATTTTTTAAGGGATCTTAACTTCAACACAAATGCCAAAGTTTATCTTTATTTATTTCTGCTTGTCAGTAGTTGTCTTCAATAAAATTGGTATTGTTGAATTGAATCGTTCTTCTCGTACGTGTTCACCTTTAAAAAAAATCTGCAATGTAATTTCAAAAATATAAAGGCATCACAAATCATTAGTTTAGGCCAACACTAAGCTTAGTTCATTTTATCTAACTCATGCAACAATTGAACATATTTTTTTTAATGAATAGCCAAATTAATTTAAAACTCAGGTAAGATTTGTATGTTTTCATATTATTACTTGTGTTTATGCTACACCTTTTTTTTTTTATCTAATTTAAATATGAATGGAAACATTGAATATGTGACTAAACATAGACCAATAAATAGTTCTCAATACGGTGAACATCATGGGTAAATTGTGTGACAGAAGAAGGGAAAATATGTGTATTAGTAAAACATAGAAAAATTATGAATAATTTAAAAGCTAAACTAAGATTCTTATAAAAGAAAAACGATACACTTGCATGCAAATTTTCATACAACTGTCTTGAATTGAATTGTTCATCAAATTTAGTCATTTACATATTACACAAACCATCGTTACAATAACTTGATATTCATTAGTAATGAATTTTTAAAAATAAAAAATTTCTAAACATTACATTGCATTTGTCCTATGTACAAATAACTCCATTGTGATTAAGTAAACAATTTTACCTTTAAAATGAATCACTAATGAGCATATATCTACAAATTAAATGAAACCTGGAATGGTGAATGAAATGGAACGCCCAAGGATTATTAAGAAAAATGACCCAACATTATAAGTGTGTAAGAAATAAACAACAATTTATAAGATCTTGCAAATTTAAACTATAAACCTATGTTTTTCTCACCAAAAAATGTTTGCTCGTCGTTCTCTAAGAAAATAAAAACAATGCTTTTGAAACAGAAAGTAAGAAGTTTCAGTAGTAATAATTATTTTGGCCAATCGCTGCAAGGCGTATTTTCTTAACAGTCGTTGCTTTATCCTACTGGTTTCACAACATGTTTAAAACTTTCCTTCTCTGCTGCCTTAATCAATATAGTAGAGGAAAAACATAGGAAGGTTAACAAATATGAAGTATGGTTTTTAGATGAACTCATGTGATATTTCAAAAAAAAAAAAGAAGAAGATGAATTCATGTTTAAATATAGATATCCACATAAATGAACACTCGCAGCTTTGGAATTGTGAGAAAGCTCAAATTCCTTTTCAAGAACAATATCAAGAGATATTTGAGGAAAATAGCGAGAGAAATAAGTATGCTAGGGTTTTAGAAGCATGAATGTGCGTGACGTAAGATGATCTGTTTTTTCATTGCTTTTTTTTTTTTTGGTTACATGAGAGAAAAAAAGCAAAAGAAAAAAGCAAAGAAAAACAACTACGTCCTAATAAAGGACACTCATGTAGCATCAGCTAGTAAGGCTAAGGATAAACATGATAATGGTTGATGCATCATCACAAGAGACTCTGAATGCTTAGCACCTAGTTTTGCAAGTATATCCGCGTAAGAGTTTCTCTCTCTAAAAATATGATGAATGGAAATATCCCACTCCTTAACCAAATATATCTGAATAAGCTCCAAGAGATTTATATAGTGATGAAGTCTCGATACTTTCTTTGAATGGAACATAATCAAACTAAATTATTCTAAAAGACATTTTTCTCAAATCACAATTTTCATTTTGTTAAACCGGCAACAATTAAGTCACCTTCTCACATGTAACGGATGATGAGGATTGTAAACTTCTTTTTCTTTTCTTTTTTTTAAGTCGTTTTTATCTTTAGAAGCAAGTTACATATATACCATGATGGAACAAAATACAAAATTGTGATGGAAATAGTTTTTTTTAATATATATTTAGTCCTTAAAAATATACTATTTTTTATTTTTAATCTATGAAAAAATAAATTTTTTAGTCCCTGCAAATACATCAATTTTTTTGTGTGTTTGATATTTATTTATTTTTTTACAAGTTTGATATTTCGTTTTAGTCTTGTAAAATATGTTCATATTTTAGTCCATGTAATATATATTCAACTTACTCCTTATTTTAAAAGATTCAAATCAAATATTCTACGTATTATAGGTATGAATTCAAATAGGATTACATTTTGTAAGGACTAAAATAAGGCAAGAAGGATAAAACAAAAAAGTTATGTGTTTATACTAAACAAAAATTGTAACAGGGACTTAAACCAAAACTTTTTATATATATTTGCAGAGATCATTTATATATTCAAGCTTTTTTAATTCTTAAGTATTTTAAGTTTGATCTGATACAAATACTAATAGACAAAATTCATTCAAAACTTGATTTTTAAATAAATCAATACAAAAATGGATATGGTAACATGTGTCCTCTATTAGGGCACATGTTAGTATAACAAAAGTAAAAATTACATATTGAAAATAGTGCCTATTTTTTTTATCAAAAATTTGAAAATTAATTTTTTTTCCAGTAAATATCTGATATTTGTGGAACATGTTAGCATGACCCATGCAAAAATACAATATTTTTTAAGGGAAGAAACTCATCGCATTTCATTAGCAATCAAAGAAAAAATACATGATGGTACATCGAGGAACACATGAGAGCTTCTTTTACTAAAACACAAGCGACTCAATTAGCTTGCCTTGCCTTTGGCTAAACTCAATCATAGAGTTTTGAAAATACATGTGAAATAGCTACCTTTGAATAATGCTACCAAACTCAGTTATATTGGTGTTATCTCCGTTAAAAGCGTCAACTACTATGTTGGAGTTGTGTGTAAAATCCATATTGTCAAAATGAAGATCAGCTACCCAGAGTAATGCCCGATGAAGCCTCAACCCCTCCCTAGCTCTACGGAACACAAAGGTGAAAACCAAATGTTTTTGCAAACACAAAACACCCATTCACATAACGGATACACAAAACAATTCTCGCCTTATTGACATATGATGAGAAAGAAATGTTTATGTTGCATTCATTCTTCTTGGGGAAAGTTTTTTCCACTGAATACTACTATCAGTGCTCATACCAGCTTGTTGTTGCTGCCTGTTTTCACTTCTACTCGAATGCATTGCTTGTGCCATCTTCAAGTCCTCCAAAAAGTGAACATCATGTTCCATTAGTTGGTTAGTGCTCTCATCCACTTGTTGGCATACCTTTAGATTTCTTCTTTTCCAAATATTCCACAAGATAACAGCGAAATGCTCGGCATGTGTGTTCTAAAGGTATTGTAGCAGACTGAAAATTGTGTATGTCATGTTGTTAAACTGACTTGTAGTTTGCTCGATGGTGTCGCACAAATGCACAACACACCAAACCTACACAACTCGCGAATATGCTAGCATTGGGTCATAGCATTCTCGTCCTCTTCACAACATATGACACATTCCAGAGGGCACATGTTTCCTCTATTTGCAAGACGAACCCGTGTATGGAATCAACCTCGACATACCCTCCAAACTAAGTTCTTAACCTTTGGTGGGACTTTAAATTTCAAAATACAATTCCAATTAGGGGTTGTAAAACAGGTATGATACATCTGGCCGACCCGTTTAACCCGCCATTTTAGGCGGGACATGGAGGGTGGCTCGCAGGTTCATTAAAAAATATTTATTTAATATTTATTGTACTAATAAATAATAAATGACCCAACTTTTTAAGTTTTTCCCCCTTTTTTTAGTGGTGGTCGGGGTTCGAACCCCGGACCTTACATATATTATGCATTGTTCCTACCAACTGAGTTAAGCTCACGAGGACAAGTTTTCCCCTCTAAAACAACTGGAAAATTCTTTAAGACACAAAACAATTGGATAATTCTTTATTAGACAATTGTTTTTCTTTTTATGTGGGATTAAAATAATTATGAGAAAAAAAATAATTTTTATAACATTGGTCCCAAAGAAAAAAAATTTGAAGAGAAAAAGTTTTTAGATGGGCTAAGCCTTCCAACTTGCTAGTCCACCTCTTGGTGGGGCATATGTGTGTTTGAGTCTACCGCCTTAAGTTGTCTGTCCATCCCGCCCGCCCACCTTGTTTTTTGTGGATTAATATCGGTCAGGGCCTAACTAGGGTAGATTGGCCCGCACAATCATTCTTAATACAATTGCCTTGCATTTTCAGTTGAGAGTTATCTTTGAAATTATCGACGCACAATCGATAAACACTCTCTTCACATTTTTGCACGAAAGTCTCTAAAGTTATTTATTAATTGACTATGAGTATGTAACCAAGCAAATTTCATTGATACCACTTTATTCATAGCACATTAAATATTTTTGTATTGATTGATAAATAGCTAGCAATATAACTTACTTCCTCCATTTTAAAATACATGTTGCATTTTTATAATGTGCACTCTTCACATAACTTATTTGACCCTATATTTTTTACTTATATATATATATATATATATATAAATGTTAGCATATGAGATGTTGTTTGATTTGTCTCGATAAATATTTTAAATTTTTTTCTTTTGAAGAAAAAGCTAAATAGTCCACTCAAATTAACATTGAAAAGAATCAAATCTAAAACCTTAAGAATGAGCATACTTCAATGTCTCAAGCCAACAAAATCAACCCAACCTAACCCAAATGGGTTTATTTTCAAAATATTAAATTTTTATAATTTTTTACTATAAATATCAAAATTGTATTTTGTGATATGTAAAGTGGTTCATTGTCATGTATCTTGAAACACAAAAACACAAGTTAATAAAAAACTTGCAAGTTACAAGCCATGGTTTGATTGGAGGGAAAAAAAAACTATGGAACCCACTTAGAAGACTTTCAGTCAGTCATCAACGTCAATTTACCATTCATTCCAATTTCATAGAAATTACGTACTAAATTATTAATCAATTAAACAAGTACAACCAAGCTTCTATGAAAGTGCAATAAAGCTAAGTCTTCGTCAATTTAGTAATTTACATTTCATTCCTCTGCTATACTATATCCTTATATATACGAACATAATTATAACAAACACAAACCAAATATAGAAACATGGGAGGAGGATTAATTGGAGACAACATAGGAGTAAACGAAGCGGTTATCAAAAAAACATGTAGTTTGTCTTTCAAAGCACACAACTCAACAAATGAACCTTATATTACCGAAGTGTTTAGGACATCCTCGGATTTAACAGAATATCTTGTTATAAGCTTTCCAGGATCATGGGTTGAAACTGATTGGTTTGTTAGAAAATCATTTGGTGAAACTATGATTGATCTTGCTCAGTTTCCTTTGCTTAAAAGTGTTGGTAATGATGAAACTGCTTTGGTCAACCAAGCCTTCTTCAATAGATTCGATCGTTTGTTGAAACTTTCCTCATTTGTAGCTGAGGTATGTAGTAACTAACTTTCCTGCTACACAATCTTTCATTATTATTGTCTTTCTTTTTATTTGGAGTTGGATTGTAACACGACAAATTTTGAACTTATAGCGGATAATTTATAGTTTATAAGCTCATATGACCAAAATAGACATGTTTAATAACAACTTATACTAGATGAACTTATAGCAAATGCCTAAAAAGCTAGCTTATTGATAGCGAATAAGCTAACTGATTTAATCTGTAGTGTTTGGTAAATATGAAATACTTAAAAATGATATATTTAATTTTTTTTCAATTAAGATAACATTGGTAAGATATAAGCTATAAGCTACTTGAATTAGCTTATCAAAAACAGTTATAAGGTAATAAAAATACTTGTGAGAAAATGACGGTTGCAGTATTGGAAAATGCTTAGCAGTTTCCAAAATAGTCTAGTTAATTTTTTGGTACAATTTAATTAAAAAAATTATTATAGATAAAACAAATTAATTACTTTTGAATTATGCTACGATACTAATCAAATATGTTGCATTGCAGGTGAAGAAAGCTATGGCAGAAGGGAAGCAAGTAGTGTTTACAGGGCACTCTTCAGGGGCTGTTTTGGCCATTCTAGCAACATTTTGGGCATTGGAAGAGAATCTTTACCCAACCAAAATCCAAATTCAGCACAAGTCACCTATGTGTGTCACTTTTGGTTCTCCCTTGGTTGGTAATCATATATTCTCTCATGCTTCAAACAGAGAAAAATGGTCTCATCATTTCATACACTTTGTCATGCAATATGACATTGTGCCAAGGATTTTTCTTGCTCCTTTCTCTTCTATTGAAAAACTCATTAGTCCTGTTCTTCAGCTTTTGACTCCCAACAGCAACTCCTTAACTCAAGATCCAATAAGAGACAGTGTGACTTGTGAATTTTACTCTACTGTGATGAGGAATGCAGCAACTGTTACAAGCCATGTTGCTTGTAATCTAATGGGAAGCACAAATTTGTTGTTGGAGACTATGACAAATTTCGTCGAGTTAAGTCCGTATAGACCCTTTGGAACTTACATCTTCTGCAATGGTAATGGCCAGCTGATTGTGGTAAAAAACTCGGACGCTGTATTGCAACTTATGTTTCATATTGCTCAGCTAAGAGATTTGGCACAACTTTCTGAAGTTGCCAACAAAAGCATACTGCAACATCTAGCCTATGAAGCTGAATTAGAGGAGAGCTTAGGAATGCAAAATGTGGTGTACTTAAACAAACTTGACGATCTTCCTTTGTCTGCTGGTGATGGTCATGATACCGACATTGCAGCCGCCCTGGATAGCCTTGGACTGGTCAGTGATTAATTCTTTTGATTTCTTTACATCTCTATAGAAAAGCGTATTAAGTTAGAGCGAAGGTTTCAAAAGGTGTGATTGTGGTTGCGACGTTGAAGTTTTTATTTATGACGTTGTGATTGCACTGCGACTGCAATTATGGTTGCATCACGGCGTGACACTCGACCATGATTTTAAACCTTGGTTAGAGCATGTTATTGTGAGAGAATTTAATGTTGACCATCCATTTACGATTGTTTGGTCAAGAATAACTCCTCTTGCATCTTCTGCTCTCACTAGATATGTCCTTCAATATGATAGATCTTATACAGACATAAAATTAGACTGCATAATTTAGCTAGCTTATATGTGTGTGTGTGACAATTTGTTTTGCTGAAACTGATTTCAGAGCACAAGAGCACGACTGTGCCTTCGAGCAGCTGGCGAGTTAGAAAAGCAAAAAGAAAGAAATGAAGAGAAAATAAAAAAGGAGTTTCAGGAGAAGGCCGTGCCAAGCATGAGGGATTTGGAAGAGTATAAATCAACATGTGAGATAAACAATGGAAAAGGTTATTATGATGCCTTCAAGGTGCAAAAGGAGCCAAAGGATTTCCAAGCAAACGTGAAGAGGCTTGTGCTTGCAGGAGTATGGGATGAGATCATTGAAATGCTGAAGAGGTATGAACTGCCAGATGAGTTTGAAGGGAAAAAAGAATGGATTGAACTCGGAACGAGATTCCGTCGTCTTGTTGAGCCTCTAGATATTGCCAATTATCACCGTCATTTGAAGAATGAGGACACAGGACCTTACATGAACAAGGCTAGGCCAAAGAGGTATAGGTACACTCAGAGATGGTTGGAGCATGCAAACAGGTCACCAAAAGCAGAAATCACAGAATCAACCTTTTGGGCTGAGGTGGAAGAACTTTGCAGCTGGACTAGTAATAATAAACCTTTTGAAGATATCAAGGAAAGGGTTCTCAAAATTGAGCAAGATATTAAAATGTGGACTGATAAAGAGGTACTAACCAAGGATGTGTTCTCAAAGGATCCTACCTTCATAAAGTTATGGGAAACTCTACCTCAGGAACATAAATCTACATCCTGCATCTCCACTCTCTTTACTGTTAAAGAATAAATCAATTGGCTATCTTTAAACCCACACGAGTTGGCTTTGTGGTGTCGGCTTGGGACCTTGAAGTGTTCTCTCAAGATCTCAGGTTCAAATCCTCCGATGTCATTTTTTGTGGGCTAGTCCATACAGGGATTTGTTCTGGATTTAAATGGCCTCCCGCTAGTGGGGACCCTTCTCGTTAATATAAGGCAATCTTCATACATGACTACTACAACACTCCTTGGAAAATAAAATCTTTTGTACCTGCAATTGTACTACTTTGGCTTCGTCTTATTCAAGCCACATGTTCTGTCATCTCATTGTTTTAGGTTGTATTCTTCATTCTTCAACAACGTAGTCGTCATTTTCAGCTTTTGATATAATGTTTCGCATGCGTTAAATTCAAGAATCATTGTATTTGTACTTTTAGATGCTTAGGGGCAATAAGACACTTGATCATTAGCCCTTTTCTTTTGGATTTTAAGATGTCTCATACTATAATATTATTAGAATATAGTTGGTGTAGTTATTGAATCTAATGTCTTTGTTGTTGTTAAACGAATAAATTCAATTCGGCTCTTGCCACAATAGACACTGCAGTTCAAGATTGTAAGTCTCTTATGCACCAGTTTGGTAAGATTTACAAAGAAGTTTGGCACTAGAACTTGCTTGGAGAGTACCCCAAATCAAGCTATTAAATCTTTCTGTAATGAATTTGGTTAATGCAATCTGTTGTTTAACTTTAAAATGGCAGAAAAGGGAGAGAGAAAAGTATGGAAAGGAAAAACAACAAAAAAATTATGAAAAAAGATGAAATTGGAGATGCGGGGTATCGATCCCCGTACCTCTCGCATGCTAAGCGAGCGCTCTACCATCTGAGCTACATCCCCTTCGTATGAAGTGATTGTAAATATCATAAATAATCGTTTTATAGAAGACGAGAAGTTAACAAACACAAGTGATTTTCTCAACATATGATTATAAGTCAATCATATTTACTTGCTTCATAGTGAACACAATTGTAATGTTACGAAATAAGAAGACACCATCTCCCTAATATTTTGTCAAAAAAAAACACCAAATTCAGAGTAGTCCACATTCTTATGTTTTCCTTGGTATAGCAGATTGTTTCTACTCCTCAATACTCCAACCGCAAATTCTCAATCATTTATGCTCTGAGTCATGTTTAAGAGATTTAGTGTCCTCCCCAAGAACATTCAGGAAACTCAATCTTCACCAACAAGAATAAGACTTAGGAGATGTAAGGAAGCAGCAATGCAAACCTGTTTTCTCCTCTTGTGTGCATCTAATGTAAGTTATAGGCAATCCCCATAATATTCATCCTTGAAAATTAATGATTTGATAATACAAAAACTCTCATATAATAATTATTTTGTAATTTTATTTTTGAAGGATATAAAATTATGATTTACTTTTCTTTTCTTTTTTTGACAAAAATATAATTTACGTAAAATATTAAGTTTATTCCATTTCATATAATATATTTTAGAATGAAGATCCAATTTACTCCATCACAATTTTTTCGCGACCCAATTCAATCTCCACAAAATTTAAACTCAAAGTAGCCTCTCACTGTTACATACCAAACATAAATAAGTCCATTTGTTACAATGAATAAGAGACTAATTTGTCTCATTCCTCTCAAAATTGGAGGGTTGGAATGAGTTATAAAAATAAAATTAAAAAAAAATGTCAAATGAAAAACCCTTGTGCTTATATGTGTAAGCTGGAACAAAATTCTCACTTCACAGACACACAGACACACAGACACAGTTCCCTTACTACTTATATTTCCACAAACTGCTTCTTTCATTATTCCATTTCATAAAATCCATAAAATTCAATTTCCAACTTTAATTTAATCTTTCACAAAACAAAACGTGAAAAACTCACTCAGAAAAATGAAGACTATTCCTCTGATTCTAATGGGTTGTGGAGGAGTTGGTTCTCACCTTCTCCAACACATTGTCTCATGTCGTTCTCTTCACTCTTCACAGGTAATCGATTCTCATGTTTCTCATTCTGTTTTAATTTCCTTTTATATCTTCATTCTTCTCATCACTCCCAATCTAGTATCAAAATCATTTCTTTAGCTTGAAAGTGGAAACTTTGTGATGATTTCTGATGACCCTTTTGTTATCTGGTAATAAAAATCATTGCTTTAGCTTGAAAGTGAAATTTTTGTGATGATTTCTGATAACCCATTTGCGTTTTAGTATCAAAATCATTGCTTTCGTTTGAAAGTGAAAATTTTGTTATGATTTCTGATGACCCATTTGTCTTCTGGATCATTTTTTGTTTGTTTTTTTTATCATGGGTTAATTCTCTGGAGTTCATTTGCTACCTTAAAAATTCATCTAGCTATTGATTACAGTAATGTATGATCATTTTCTGACATTGATGGAAAATGTGTCATAAAATTTTGAGTGCTGTTGAATTTTGATTGTTATTTTGGTTGGCAGGGACTCTGCTTGAGAGTTGTAGGAGTTGGTGATAGTAAATCTCTGGTGGTCGTTGATGATTTGTTGAATAAGGGGTTCGATGATAGTTTCTTGTTAGAACTTTGCCGGCTCAAGCAGGGTGGCAAGTCTCTATCAAAACTTGGTGATCTTGGTAGACATCTATGCCAGTTTGCTTAGCTTGTCTTAGCTGTAATATATGAACATTTGTGTGATTTCTTATGATTACTATTTGATTGTAATTGAAAGGACAATGTCAAGTATTTGTGCATCCGGAATCGGAAGGAAAGATTTTGGAGATTGCATCTCAACTTGGTAAAAAGACAGGTGTGTTGGGTTTTATTTTGTCACACAGCACTTGCTTAATGTGGTTGATTTCAAAGAAAATCCTAAATAAGAGTAAAACTGTGTGTATGAAAAATTGCTTAGACATCATATCTGAATTTTTCATTGTAGGTTTGGCCTTTGTCGATTGCACTGCTAGCTCTGACACTATTGTGGTTCTTAAACAAGTGGTGGATTTGGGTTGTTGTGTTGTTATGGCAAACAAAAAGCCTCTTACATCTACAATGGTAAGATCATTACAAGTGTTTCATATTAATTGTTGAAATGGGAGATTAGGAAATACATCATTTTTGTCAAGCAGAAAAATCCTACTTATGTCTAATTTAACTTTATCCTCTTGTAACCAGTGGCACTTGCTGATACATTCTAGAAGGAAAACAAAAATCTAATACTCCCTCTAATTTATGGTCATGTTCAATTTGGTCATGAAAAAAGAGCGACATGATCCTTAAACTTTATAATGTATGGAATGTTGTATTTCCATTTCATTTTCTGTTGATATATTTACAGAATTTGTCATTTTTATATCATGTTTTTTAAGCTTCGGCACCAAAGTGCTCATATGATCCTTCTTGAAGTGGACTTTTCCAATCTTGAAATTTGCTGAAAAAAATAGTCACTTGATCTGAATGTTGCTTTTCCTGTTAGCATTTGACGGAAAATCAAATGCAATGATGAAAATGCACATGTCAAAAAGTTTAGGACATTGCTTGTTTCAAAGTTTTGTTACTGAAGTGCACAAGGCCCTAGGTTAAAGGGGGTTGATTAGACTTTTCCCTAAAATAAAGTTTCATTATAAATATTCTATCAAGTAAAAGATAAGGTTTTATTTTCTCCCACATTACTTTGTTCTATTGTTGCGCCTGCCTCATCTAAACAATAACTCTCTCTTACATGGAACAGGAGGATTTTGAAAAACTTCTGACATATCCACGTCGTATCCGACATGAGTCAACTGTAAGTGATGTTAATTCATGCCTCAACATGATTAAAGATTTATTAACAAGTTATTGCAACGAGATGGGACTATTTTAAAAAAAGTGTTGTGAAACTGTGAAAGGAGGAATTTTCAATAAAAAGGAACATAAACTGCAAATTTGTTTCTGGAGTTTCTTTGATTGGTTATATTTCTGTCTTTAACTCTAATCTCGGAGCAACTAAACTAAAGCCTGTATAAGTTCTGGATGTGTTTTATGGATCTATTAATCGGCAAGCAGTTGCTTTGCAAAAATTCAGACCTTAGTAAACAATGAATGTAATCTAGGGGAAAATCTGAATGTTCTGATATGCAGACAATTATCTGATGACTCGTCTAAATTCTTCCATTAAAGAACTTGGTATTATGTCATCTTCGTCTAGAAATAAGGAAGGAAAGATTATGAATTTGAGGAGTGTGCTTTACTCAATAATATTCTCATGCATATATAAAGATATGGAAGTTCAAAATCAAAATCAGAAAAAAGGGAGCCAATATATGAATTCTATTTTAATTTTGAAATGTGTGAATGGTATTATCGTATTTTTTTCTTTCAATTTTTTAAAATCAATTTACTTTAAGATTGTTCTTTTTGAACAAAAATGTACTATGTTTCTTTAACTGTAAAATCTAAATGTGTTTTCTCGGAATCGTGATACATGTTTGATTCTGACATTTGTTTGTCTCATCCATTATTTTTTAATTAATCTTTATATCTGTTACTTTCTAGCAATTTTTTCAATGACGTATTTATGCTTAAATCAACTCTTTCCTCGGAATCAGTTGATAAAAATACTTGTCTTGATAGCGAAATAAGAAACGTGCTTTGAATGGGCCATGTACATTTGTTAGGCTGTCAATTAATGACAGTGAAATACTTCCTTGGTTCCTTAGACCATCTACAATGGGGGGTCCCATTTACTTTCCAATAATACCATTAACTATTTATCATCTCATTACAATTATACCCTTATGTTTTTATTGCATAGAGAGGAATGATGTAATGAGATGATAAATAGTTAATGGTATTATTGGAAAAAATAAATAATTCCATAAAAAATAACAAGATTTATTACTTTTCTTGGTATGTATAAATAACTTTAAAGCGACAACTAAAAAGGAATTGAGGAAGTTTGAAACTTTTCCTTTCGAAATCTTATTTGGCTTCATGGGGATATTGAAAAATCATGGATTTTGAGGAGCTTTGACTGATCTGGTTGTGATATTTTTAAAGGTAGGTGCTGGTCTTCCTGTGATATCATCCCTGAATCGCACAATCTCATCTGGCGATCCAGTTAATCGCATTATTGGAAGTTTGAGTGGTACATTATCTTTCATCATTGTATGATTACATCTTCTAGATATTATTTTTTTATGCTTGATCACATACTCATTGTTGGCAGTCTTCCACATAAGTGTAAGGTTTAGTTATGTTGATATTGGAATTTATTCTGCATACTCTTACTAGGGACATTGGGGTACGTGATGAGTGAGGTTGAAGACGGAAAGCCACTGAGCCAAGTTGTTAGAGCTGCTAAAAGTCTGGGGTACACTGAACCAGGTTATTGATAGCTACTTTTGAAATTGCATTATTCACTGGGTTCCATTTGCTAATTGCTACACAATTAGTTTATGAAAATTTACCTTTAAATTTGTGGAGTATTTATGCATGTTGTTTTATTGCAGATCCGCGTGACGACCTTGGTGGAATGGATGTTGCTAGAAAGGTTTGTTTTTCTTCTGCGAAATTTAGTTTTACTGTTGTGCCTGCTTTATCCAAAAGCTCACAAATCTGTATCATTGACCCGTGTTAGCAAAATTTATGCATTTAGTGTGGCGAATGGGGCTTCAGTTTCATTTTCAAAGTTTTGATATTGGAGTTTATCAATTTTTTAGTTGACCAATTCTTATCACGGGTCATTCTGCACTACTTTTGGATGAAGTTGAATGTACTATTATGAATTGTAGTTTAAAATGGTATTAAATCTTAATACGAACTTTCTGTTTTTTGGGCTAATATTTGAAACAGGCTTTGATTCTAGCTCGAATACTTGGTCGTCGGATTAACATGGATAGCATTCAGGTTCGTGTGACACTTTTCACATTCTACTTCGCTATCCTACCTTTCCTTTATTTATCGTATTTTTTCCATATGTTATGTTAGTAATTTTATATGAATTTCACAGATTGAAAGCTTGTATCCCAAAGAAATGGGGCCTGATGTAATGACTGTTGATGACTTTTTGAGTCGTGGACTCTTGTTGCTAGACAAAGATATTCAAGAGAGAGTTGAGAAGGCAGCTTCAAACGGAAATGTTCTGCGATATGTATGTGTCATTGAGGGCCCAAGGTATCTTTTTTTCCTCCCTTCATATTCTGTGTTCAATTCAATCAAGCATTTGTCACACTTCCACACATACAGTTTTCTACTTTTTCATGTTCAGTTGAATCTTTGCATATGATTTGGTAATGTTTAATGTTCAAAATTATTAGTATTAAATACGTTGGCACCTTTTATATCAATTATAACTTCTCTCCTTTTTCAAGGTGTGAAGTTGGTATTCAAGAGCTTCCAAAGAATTCTGCTCTAGGAAGATTAAGAGGAAGTGATAATGTGGTGAGCTTATTTTATTTTCTCGTTTTTGGTGTTAAGTATTTTTAATTAGGATTTTTGTCCATTTTAGAGGCTTGACCTTGCACAAAATGTTTTCTTTCTCAATTTATTTGCTCTTCCGTACAGTACAAGTTCATCTTTCTGGAGCAATAACTTTGAAGTCTTGACCATTTTGTATGTTGATGCAAATGACAGTTGGAAGTATACACTCGGTGCTATAGTAACCAACCGCTGGTTATTCAAGGTGCTGGAGCTGGAAATGACACGACTGCAGCTGGTGTCCTTGCTGATATCATGGATATTCAGGATTTATTTCCTTGAGGGAAACGTTTTTATTGAGTGAATTTAAAGAAAATAAAAGGTACAGCTTCTTGGTATCTTGTCCTGGAATCGTGCTGACATGCTTTTAAATTTTTTGTTGAAATTTTGATTTGGTATTTTGTCCTATCAATTTCATTGTTGATTTCAAAGACCATGATTTCAATGTAAAAACTCACTTATAAATGTGTTGATGGTTTATAGCTGGTTTATAAACCATTTTTTGTTTATGCAGCCCTGAATACATTTCAAGTCAAAATATCAAGTTGATGGTCAATGGAGGCTTCATGTAGATGGATATGACTAGATTACCTGAGAAGCACTCTTTTCCCCTCAAGCACATTCTAATGTCTGTTTATGCTGGAAGTGTTTTTGATGTGATTATTATTATTTTCAATTTGGTTGGTACAGAACTTCAGAACATATATCAATGTTGGTGAGGATAGATATAATGTATGATTTAGGACATGTAGGCATTATTTTTCATTATGATCTGTAGGCATGTAACTGGTCTCTTGAACAATTTAAACAAAAAGGTTACTACTGCTGATTCCTATGTGGCATTTCAAGGATATGGTTTATGACTTGTCTCATCAATCCCCCTTTAAAATTCTGCTAATTCAGTGCAATCAAAATAGCAACCTGTAGGGCCATCATCTGGTAACAGGGCCAGCATGACTGGTCCTCTAGCACCCTCATCTGCTGTCATTGTACCTTTGTGCCAGTTGAAATCAGTGCTTACAAAGCCAGGATGAACACAGTTAATTAGCATGTGAGGATTTTTCTTTGCAAGAACTCTTGTGTAGGCATTGAGGCTGGCCTTGGAGATGCTGTATGCTGGTAGCATCATGCCCCACCCATTAGCTTCATGATCATTTCCTTTAAAATCATGCAGAAATTTCTTCACCATGGCATCTATTTTCCCTTCAGACAGTTCCTCTACATCCCCTAGTTCGTTTCTTAGCCTCTCATTTGGAATCCTCTGCGCGCAATCATGATGCTTTCATTAGTAGAAGTAATCACAAGACATGTGCTTTAGACAAGTGTAACCATAGTTACATTCTAGAATAAAATGCATAATTATAGACCCAAGAGCGCATGATTTGAGTCTATTTTAGCTTAACCAAATGTCATGAGTTCAACCCGGACTTGTAAATGCAGCAACGTTGAAAACTTACTGAGCATATTATATGTAAATTGTAAAGGATATCTATAATCTACGATTAGTTTGAGGATGATTTTTTTTTTAAGTTGGGTCTTTGTTTTATACCTTTAACTCACCCCTGAGGGAGGAGAGGTTTACAATCCTTGCCTTTGCTGGTGATAATTGTAGCAGGGGAAGGAGAGCCATAGTTACTCTTTTGACACCATAGTAATTGGTGTTTAAACATTCTTCTGCTTTCTTGTAAGTTTGTGTGATAACTCCTTGCAACAAAGTGTTGCTAACCTTACCTGCCAACTGCATCCACAAGTCATAAAAGGTGGAATTTTGTAAATTGTGTAATTTAGCAGAAATTTGAGCTTACCCATGTTGCAGGATCCACATTTAAGGCCTTTAGACCCTCCTTATCTACTTCAACACATGATGCTCCTGCATTATTAATCTGCACAAAACAAGCTATATATTTACTTTTGTAAACCCTAACAAAATGAGACAAAAGGATAAAGCTGTTCATAATATTTAGGAATTGACTCATTTTGATCCCTAAAGCAGTAACAGAAAGAAAAGCTGCATTGCTTGTGCTTTTAAACACTGAGGAAACAAACTCATGTTTTTATAAATTATATTTGTAGCATATTATTTGTTCAATCTTAATTTGACATCAAAGATACACAGCTATATATGAATTTTCATAAAAATTATCATTATAAAAACTCAAAATGATGATTGAAAATTTTAGATGTTAGATCTATAAAAAAAAGCTAACCAATATGTCAAGCCTGCCAAATTTATGTTGGATGAACTTGGCCAATGACTCAATACTGAGAGCATCCAAAACATCCAGCTGATGGAACATCACATTTGACAGACCTATCTGGTGGAGCTTTGTTATGGCATCCTTTCCCCTTGTCTCATTTCTCGCTGTTAAGACAACCACGACGCCTAAAGATGCCAGTTGCTTCACTATCTCCAGTCCAATGCCTTTGTTTGCACCTGTAACTATTGCATATCTATACATATAAACAAGATCATGTGTCAGCCACAACACGACCTTGTACAGTCGTGCACCTAATTTCTACCATTTTGTTTACTTCTGAAATATAGATGTTGAGTTTTAGGTGTATTGAGGAATGAGGATGATTTTCAAGCCTATGGTTTATATAAATGATGGTTGCTCACCTTTGTGCCACATATCTTCCATTTGGTTCCATATATGGAATGATGTTTCTAGCTGAGGATAAGCAAAAGGACTCTTAAGTTTATAACCTGCAAAAATTTAAATGTTGAATTCAGTAAAGTTAAAATCTTTAGCTGAGTTTCTCCATTTTGTATAGATAGACAATATCTCTAATTTAATAAATAAAGTTACTACTAGGTACTACCTCTGTTGCTAAATTATTATCATTCAAAATTTTCTCGTACATATAAGAAAAATAATAAACTGAATGAATGAGTATAATAATTTTACAAATTGTCCTTGTTAATATTGAGTGTTAAGTATTGTCACAAATACATGGTTGAGTAATGAGGCAAAATAATTATATATTTTTCTAAAACTAAAGTAATTTAGAAAGGAGGGTTATATGTTATAATTTTCTTTCAATTTTGCTCCTTTGTGCATTAACAATTAATACCTAGTTGGAGGCTAATTAAGAGTTAGAAACACTGAAGAATCGCATATTGGAAGATGGATTTATAAAGAAACTAGTTTATGTTGCATTGCAGGCCAGGTGACAATTGGCACACACTGACATAGGTAATAAGTCAATGACTTGTTTGTTTATAATTTAATTATTCTGAGGAATTATTCCTGAAGATCCCATGTAAAGTAAACCTATTGGCTAATGTCATGTGTATCAAATAAGAAGCATCGTCAAGTTTGTGATTTTGTGAACATGTTGGCTTAAGGAATGTACATGATCATGTTCAGCAGGCATGCAGTAACAATTGTAAACAAAAACATTTTATCTCTTATCCTACTCTCAATCTTATACTCTCCGTTCAACAATTTTTCTTAATATTTCTGATTTTTGTTATAAGAGTAACATTTGCATTGATTTCTCTTCAATTTTCACTACGTTGTATGAATGTATATCAATTAGTATTAATATATCTATACTACGTGTATAAAGAAAATACATGATTTTGGACTAACTTTTTTACTTCTAATTATACCCTTAGACAAATTTGTTATAATGTTGATATCATTAAAAATTATAATTAGAGTTTGTTACAATATGAAAGTGAAAAATATTTATTATCTATACCTATAATTTTAATCAAAATTTCATAAAAGAAATATTGTTCGTAGTTTATACACATTAGCGTGATGAAAGAACAGACAGATGGATTCATGAGAGAGAGAAAGAGATGGATTCATGAGTATAATTCATTAAGGACAACTTAAGTATATTGAAAATAGGCTACACAAACAAAACAAAACAAATATGTATCCACTTTTTCTTTTGTAAGTAGCCTAATGGCTACTAATACACTTTTTATAGTGAATAAGCGTAAAATCTAGGTTCAAACACGATCCCTATATATATAATGTAATCTCCGTATCAATTAAACTAAGCTTACTAGGGCAATTTGTATCCACTTTATTAGTAGTATAGAATAGATATAGATTTATTTGAGAAGCGATATTTTGACATCAAATTTTGATGTCAAATATGTTGTCATTTGATTTTTATGTATTTTTTTGAAATAAGCATAGGTTGTAAAAGATAAAAAGTAAGAGCGGAAAAGATATAATACAATGTCTAAATTTTAATGTTCAAATAACATAACTTACTTATTTATATATATATATATGTGTCAGTCATTTGAATATCCTTAAGTAAGTTAAAAGATTGATAAACAAACAAGAATAAACTTTTTTTTTTTTTGAAAGAAACAATAGAGAGAAAAAAACTTATGTACGGTAAACCTAAGAATTAGAGAAAATAGACATTTTGACACTTAAATACGTGAGCGTTGTCAATATATTCATTAAGTGTATTATAATTACAAAACAATACCGAACCATTATGTTTTTCGCTAGTTAGTTTAGTTATAAAATGTGCCTGAAATTTTGTTGTTTCATAACTCATTTTTTTATACATAAATTATTGTTTTATACATCATATCATAGACTCATATTTCTTCTCAAACATTAATCATGTATTTTCTATGTTATGTTTAACTTAATTAAAGTGGGCTTAACAGTTGATGCATAATATTGTTCTATCAATGTGGTACTGTGATTAGCAGGGTTTTTCTTACTCGAGCAGTTAAACATTATCTTTTACGAAATAGTTAAATGTTGTTGCTACTCAATAATGCATAAAAAAATAATAATAATAATAATGTAAACCGTGACTGCATACATTCTTGTCTTGTTAAAAATACATTCTTTTTAAAAAATTCTTCTCTTGCATAGCACACGTTACAAATACTAGGTTTGATACATTTAATTCTTCAAAAACAAAAATTTGATACATTAAGGATTATATTGACACGGTTTAACGAGGGACATGGAGAAAAGATCCTACATACTGATGGACATTATTTTTTTTATAAGTAGAAATTTATTTATGAAAAAAAAAAAAAAAAAATTTGAAACCTAACCTCAACAGAAGAAAAAAGACGAAAAAAAATGCATCATACTCATACCTTATTATAAGCAAATTCAACAAATTTTACATGTCAAAGTAGTTAAAACTTGTCCAAAAAAAAAGTTAGTTAAAGTTAATTTTTTTTATTTAATAAAAAGCATACATATCCCCTAAAAAAAATACATATATTTACAAAAACATCATTAGTCATCTTTCCACTATCCAACTACTAGAAATAATGGTGCTCTTTCTAGGAAAATTATTTTAATTAAATGAAATGGTATATAAAAATCAAATGATATCCTCTCAAAAGAAAAATCAAATGATATTTTGTTGACCATATCATGTAAAGAATATTAAGTTAGTCAAAATTGCTTACATTAGAGAACAAAAAATATTGATTTTTTTTTTATGATGATGATGATGATAATAATAATAATAATAATAATAATAATAATAATAATAATAATAATAATAATTATTTTAAAAAAATGGAGAGAGTGAGCGTATTGGTGGGGCAAAGAGAGAATCTCAAGCTTTTATTTGCATCGATCCTTTTCATTATTGTGTCATGTGGGGGGAAGTTTAATTATCTTAAGTGTAATATAGTTTATACAAATATTCAATCACAATTTATATTCTCATATCATAATATTACTTGAAATATATTTATACCGTGACAATATGATAAAATACAATTTAATAATATAAACGCTCGAGTCTATTTAGTTTAACAATAGATCTTATGTTTGAATCCAACCATCAGAATGTATCAACATTAAAAACTCTTCAATGAGTTTTGATACTTGTTATGGTTATATCCGATGCAGTGTCTCTAATGCAAAGGACTGCTGGAAATCGGAATATACTAGTTATTACCAAACTAAAATGAAAAGCCCATTGAAAAATCAAACCCAAATATTGCCCCTAGAGAGAACTTCTGCAATGAGCATGGGTGCATCAACTTATGGTGAATGATTGACTAGTATGACATTATTAAATTATACTTACCATTAACTAGTTTTCATTCAATATCTTATCCGACTTTTATGAACTTTCCTAAACAACTGAAATGACACTATATGGAGCAAGAACTGATTGTGAAAAACAAAGTACCGCATTTTTACAAGAAATCTCCTTGCTTAAAAAACCACAGTATTAGTTGGGAATCTAAACATTGTAATGAAAATCATTTATCCTTGTTTTAGAGCTTCAAAAGTCAAGACATCAAGCTAGGAAAGCAACAGCTGATATCCTGGCATTTCTCAATTCCCTTTTTCTTGATGGATTTGCTTAAGAAGAGTAGCAGCCAACTTTAGTGTTGCTTGTAAACGGGTTTGTGGATCTGCATCTCCATCTTCCTGCAAGCTATTATCTGCCAACTGTTGATTTCCACTAACCTCTCTTTGTTGTTCTCTTTGAACCATCTGTGACAAGTGAGGCATATTTGCCATCTGCTGTTGCTTTTGCAAATGTGAAATGTGACCAAACTGAGACGTCGAGAATTCAGAACTCGCATGGTTGTTTTCTGCAGCATATGATTGTCTGGATGAGGCTTCAGACTCATTAAATCTATTCTGCCTGGGATCATTCAATGAAGATGTGCTCGTCGAGCTTCCCAACTGCCTCTGCTGCTCAAGAAGAGATGCAGCTAGTTGTGCAAGCTGTTCTGGTTGGAGGGATCCCACAGGGGTTGAAGGATCAAAATTTCTTACTTCCGGATATGATGACATGCTGTTACCACTAAATGGAATACCAGAATTTCCACTGGAATGTTGATTTGAATTTACATTCATGATGGGACGACGCTCCTCAATAGGTTCAACAGCACCACTGAATAGATGTGAAGGTAAAGTTCTATTAGAGATTAAGTTCTGTGAATTGTGAGAAGACCAGTTTGGTACAGATGTTCGCGGCTGGCTGGAAGGATAGTCACGACTTCTTTCATCATGGGACTCATGCATGCTAACCGCAGAACGAGAGGAATCCGATACTAATGGAGCTGCCGCAAATTTGTTTCCCAGATATGAAAGATTGCCGATTCCAGAGTTACCCAATTCTGAAATAGATGGTGGGTTTGTAGGTATGCGTACAGATGGAAAAGAAGAATTTGGATGCAATACGTTCTCATTATAGGACGATAAGTTTTCGTTTTTCATGTCTCTTTCAATGTGCATAGGACCTTGGTTTAAACCAGGGTATTCCAACCTCAGGATAACACCAGATATGCTCAATTTACCAGGTACCTTCAACACTTTTTCTGAGAAATCTGATGGAGGTACAAGAAATAAGGTGGTCTTGTCATCCACCTTGGAAACCGCAGCCCGCTTCTTTTCCTCCAGATAATGCATAAACTCATTGTAGAATTCAATGTCAGCATCGCTTCCTGGCACAAAGAAAACAACCCAAACGCCAACTGCTTGGTAGTAATGCTTTGAAAGCATGTCTAGACTAGTTCTTGCAGTGCAATCCAAGAACTCTGGTCTGAAATAAATGTATTGGTTGACATTATAACCAAACATAAAACAGTTTATAGGAAAGTAAAGTCAGTAAACTGCTAGGCATTGTGCTGTGGTTGCATGGTTGTGATGTTAATGAAATGAATGCAGTTTAACGCAAAGTTTTCAATCAGAACTTCTCCCTTATCACCACTTTATGGGACAGTTGATGTTTTTGGCTTCTGTGTGGCAATCACCATATGGGCTTATTTTAAAAAGTTTATATTGTGACTAAGGGGATTGGATAGCTTCGTTAGACAATGTATGTGTCACTTTCTCTTCTATGGTTTCTGTATGAGGATTTTTTGTCCTCTTACTCTGATCTTTGCTGTCGCCTCGTGAATTTTTTTAGCAATTGATCATGTTTTGTTTTTAATATTAACAAGATGCTGCATATATGTATAATCATAAATAACAGATGTATGTTTATTTTGGTAAAAGAGTTGCGTAAATACTTCGAAAAGAGGATGCGCCTCAGTTTCAATGTGCAGTCTTTGTTGTGCTTCGCAAGAATCTTCTGAGCATCTATTTCTTTCCCGTCCATTTGCTCAGAAAACGTGGATTTGGCTTAGCTATATTCTTTAGTGTAATATTGGCACATCTTCTGTGGAGTGTATTCCTGACATCTATAGTAAGCCCTGAGCTCCCAATTGGAACCAGTCATTCTTGTACCAATTATTTATTCTTTCTGGCTTATTTGGTTCTGTAGGAACAATATTCAGTTTAATAACCGGTCCTTTATGCCCCGTCAAATATTAACACGCTTAGTGCTGTTGTGTCTATTTGTGGGTAACATTAACTCGGGGACATGGTACTCTTGTGTTAAAGAATTCACAATTCTTGAGGCTTTCAAGTTTCAATATTTTTGGGCATGCTACCAAGTCCCCTAGGATTGTGCCGATCAGTTGGATTCCTCCTACTACTAGCGGCTAGATTAAGTGTAACACGGATGGTTCTGCTCATGGTGCTTCTGAGATAGCAGAATTTGTTATTGGTGCTTCTGAGATAGCAGAATTTGTTATGTCTTTAGAGGTCGGATCGCATCTTTTATTAGTTGTTTTGCTGGTTACATAATCATTTTGGTATTTCTTTTGCTCCTCGAGCTGAGCTTATGGCATTGAATTTTATTATCGCAGAGGTTGGTCGTCTTTGGCCATTGAAGACGGATATTGTTCCTGGGCAATTAAATTCAGTGTCTCAATTGTTTATTTCTCACTGGCGAAATGAGCTCTATGGTTTCCCATATTTACAGGGAAAGTAATACTTGTGCTGATTGCTTAGCTTCATATGGTTACTATTGGTGGGAGGATTTTCCTTGTTTTAATGTTGGCAAGTTTGCTAGCAATAAGTGGAGCCTTCCTAAATAGGTTCCAATTTTTTTGACTTCTCATGTGTTTTGATTTTATATATTGTTCTCCCATGTTCAGCTGTATTTTTTTTTTCTTCTTAATTTATTAATATTGTGGTGTAAGCAAATGAATGATAGATATAGGAGTGCAAGTGATTGATAGATATAGGAGTGCCAACATAGTTGGGATCTCAATTCCCAATATTCTAGAGTGATGCTTTTGCGTACTAATGTCTTTATCAAAAAAGTTTTAAGGTATGAAACCACCTGCAAATGAATTACTTGCTCCTGGTATATTGTTATACTGCAATCTAAAGTGTGCCCCTTCAGTTTTTCAGTTAATTCAATTATACAACCAGTTCACAAGTTTTCTGGGATTTTCTCTTGGTTCTCAATGTCTTTCAGATTATAACAAAATATATGACTATGAGGAAGCAATAGTTTTTGCTTTTACAAAATTTAAACTAAGGTTGAGGTGGGTAAGTGACACCCAAAAACAAAAAAAGGTGGTTATTTCACAGAAGATTTAACTACATGGTGGGTGGAGTTTAATTATAGATTACCCACAAAACACATAAAAATTAACTTGAAATCTTGTGCTAACGACAAATGAGGACAGTTTCTACCAAAAGACAAATTAGTTATATGCTATGGATAGTCATTAAAAAAAAAAATGCTTTATGCTATAGGCAGTAAAAATGTCTTGAAAATATCAGTATATCCCTTTTTTGGTAATCAAAGTTTTGGGGGAGGTAAGGTGCCCCATCTGAGGTCAGTGAGGGTTTACAAACTACAAGTATTTTTCTAATTTCATAAGGTAATTTTCTTTTTCAATATCACCCCTCCCCAGAATTTCCAGGTTGTCTTTTCACCCCCTTTTAAAAGCCATTATATCTCATGAGAGTCTTGGTAAAACAAAACTAGTTTAGAAATAGAAAAGGTGACTATTTCAGAGCTGATATAAGACATTCTTATCTAGAAAAATAGATTTTAAAAGGAAAATCATGTACTTACAATGCGATATCTAGGACTTTCCCTACAGGGAAGCAGCGGGCACGGCAAATAGGAGTCCCACCTTTAGCAATGGTACCTTCCCATTTCCACTCAGTTGAAGATGAATTATCAGGTTCAGGTGTAAATCTTTTTTTCTCAACAAAACTTGATTGGAGAGCACCGGGACCCATTTGGAAATTATCATAAGGTTTCCGGCCTTCATGTCTATCGATGCGAACCAGAGGTGAACTTGGTGGGTGATTAAATGTTTGTCCATGAGGGAAATTTCCAGCATCAAAGCTTTTATCAAAAGGCTCATGATGAGGAAAATCAGGTACTAATCTTGGTAAAACATGTTTTTGTCTTTCTAACTCGGAGAAGGCATACTCTGGAAGCTCTCTCTCGGGAGGAGAAGAACCACTCTTCAGCTTTTTAGCCACATGTAGATAGGGAGCATCTTCAGGCAAGCCCTGTAGATCTTCAAAGAATGCACCTCTTTGAGGATATTTCTGTGGAAAATCACCCTGATGAAAGTATCTTTCCCTTGATGGACTATTTATATGTTCATAGAATTCTTGTGATACTCCAAGTGGAGTCCCCTTCTCTCCAACATTCCTTTGCTCATATGTGTTAGCTTCGCCAGCCCATGAAGAAAGCCTGTTGTTAAAATCATAAGCACCAGAATCTCGAGAATCCCAATTCGAGAACATATTTGGAGAACTAATGTTCTGCTCCCCACCAAAGCTCCTCTCCGGCCTGAAGTTCTCGGATGATCCACCGCGACCACTTGACTTGTGTAATGGGGATCGAGGACCATTAAATGAGCTCTTACCACTGCTGGATGAACCTGATTCACTCTTGGCAAAGCAAATATGTACACGGGGATTCCCAAATAACTTTCCCTGCAGAGCATCTAATGCTCTGCATGCTGAAGCCATACTGCTATAGCGAACAAACGCATAACTACGACCTGGAAATGTCGAAATCTTCTCAATCTCACCAAATGGAGCAAAAGCCCTTCCCAAAATTGATTCATCCACCTTCAACTGAGCTGGGAACCCAACCCACAAAACCTCGCTGGGCTCTGGATTTTTATCACTCAACTTGGGCTTGTCAGAATAATGTGGTTCGGGGCTGCCGTGACGTCCTCTAAACTCTCTTTGGGAGAAAGGAGATTCCCTTAATGCTGGTCTTCGTTCATCACGTGAATAATCTTCATCACGCGTAGCTGTCGATGGCTTATCCTGTGATCAACAATATAAACTAAATGTGAAATTGTTGCACTTTCGGGCATTCAGATTTTAGAATTTTTAAAGAAAAGATAAACTAATTCCATAACCAGGCTCAAATTACAATATGACAGTTATGAAGGTAATGTGATTACAAACATGTAACACTTTGAAGCGCTAAGACTTAACTAACAAGCATTTTTTTAGCTTTGATAGACTAATTAGCATGAAGCAAATCTTGCTTCTAATGGTGGCATGAGATATTCAACCCATATACGTGGAACAATTTCTAAAATTGCACAATCAAAACTAGAGTAGATATCCAACACAGAGACAAAGGATGACTTTCACACAAGAAATTTACTATTTGAATGGTCACGACAGTTGTACAATGACTTGACCTAGCACTACAAAAACAAACAAAATATGTTGAGACAGTTGATCACTCTAAGCTCTTCAAAATACAAGTTCAGCTTAATGTGACCCCACAAAGGTGGAATCAGCTTCATAGATCAAACAATACTTTAGGCTCTTGCCAAAACTAATGTATTGTTGACCTTACAAAAGAATTAAGATTCAAACGAGTTTTATTTTGTCTTCCAATTGCCTTATCCTAAAATATTGTTCCCATATGCCATATTGCTTGAAGCTTCCAACTAATGTATTCCTGCCTAATCTTCTTTGATATCCAAAAGAGGAATTTTGCATAAAGAAAAAACAGAAACGCAAGATTGGCTATCTTATCCCATCTAAGGTAACTTGTCTTTGATGATTCTACAGTTCCTTTCAATCCAATGGCATAAATACAAAACTGAACTCGCTCAGCCTAATATGGTCTTCTCTATCAATGTGGTTACTATTTATATCATCACCATGCACTGGGATTTTGTTCTTGATAAATCTGAAAGGGCTCCAAGTCACACAAGAACATAGATATCATATACACACTATAGTGATGGATTTCTCAAATGATGACTAGGCTAGATTCCCTCCAGTCAGCTAGAGAAGTAAGACGCAAGAGTGCTATTGCTGAATCAAGTACTAATTCAGGATGTAATATCATGGTCCAAGTTACAATTAGTGGGGATATATCATATTGTTGATGAGATTGAATTCAAGAGGATAATGCATACTAAATTGCAGGCCATGCAGGTCAACATTAAGCTGCAAGCTTGAAATAAATTGAATTGGCAACTACTGAGCTTCAGCAAGTATAGCTCAAACATTATAAATGTTTGATAGTGTATATACAAACACTGATAAAGTCTCTGCACTTTGCTTCAAGTAATAAAGGCAAGCTAACTACTGATTCAAATCCACACTAAGTTCATCTTTCTAAAGGTTGCCTCTTTTTCGTCTTTGGTTATGTATCAGATGGACTATAGATCTCAGTTCAGGTTGATTTTTTGTTCTGAAACGGTCCATTTTTAAAATCCTATGCTTGTCTATCTACCATCTATCTTAGAAACAGACTGCATTTAATTTTTTATTTATTTTAGAAGTTCCTACATTTCTAGATATTTCTATTTTCTGAAAAGCTGAATCATTGAAAAGTTTGTCAGCTTTTCTGGCTGTCTCGTCCCGTATGGATGTTCGAACTCCTAATTCTTCCACAGTGCAGTCTACTCAGTTCATTCAATTTTTTACTTAATCATTAAGCAGGAAAATATTCCTTCTTGATAACAAATAGTTATAGATGCATATATCATGACACATATTTTCCTGCCTGCAGACATTCTTGACATTTCTTTACTTGCAATAGTAAGTCTTTATAGTGATGCAGGTATTTCACAGGAACAAGCTCAAATGTCAACAGTTTGTTTCAAGTTTGGAGGCCTAATAATGCCCCAGTTCTACCATGTATTTGCCTGTTTTATTCTAACCCCAAGACTAAAGGGATACAAGTTTATATGCAACACTAACAACAGTCATTTGGCTTGTCTTTTGGTGAATACCAAACTTCCCCTTTAAGAGCAGTATCCTCAGTGAATTTGTTATGTTTCCGGAAGGAGATAAAAGCCTTGTAGAAATGCATAAAAATGCATTAGGTGTGTGGTTGTTTATTATCTACTTGTATTTGAAAGAAGTAAAGCATTATTGTCAGATTTTAAATTGGTCCTTAAAGATCCACTAGGGGAAAATTGTGTTTCTTTTTTGCTTCTCTCTGATGTGTGTGGCATTTATGAGGTATATTTTGTTTAACATTGCTGTATTTTACTTCTTTTATGTTGTGTGATCTCTTTCTGTCAACAACAATAACCTACTTTCCTCCTTTGAAATCCTTTCGTATATAAATCAATGAACAGCAGCAAGAAGGAGAAATCCAGTCTGCAGCTTCATCCCCAACAAACGCAAGTGCCTTCCCGTCTACAGCTTTATGCATTGCATTATAATTAGATTTATGTCTAGGCATGGGAAATTGTGACTAGACATGGGAAACAAGATTCAGGTTTTTGCTTAGAAAATCACAATCATAATCTACACTCTGGGTGGACATGAGCATCCTAAAACATCATATCAAAACTGAGATATGACGACTGATACGAACATGAATTTAACGTAGTAGACCATGCAAGTCAACATCCACATCCATAACTACATAAATTGTGTTGGATATTGAGCCATGTTCACTAAGATTCAAACACAAGAACACTGAACTGTTATTACCACATCTTGCTGTAGCTTCCAATAAGTGACCTGGATGAATTTTTTGACTTGTTGACAAGGTAAGCAGTTCTGTTGATTTAATGTTAGGATTTTTTCTGTAAAATTTGTTTCTCTATTTATAAACTTAATGAGCGAAGTTGTTATTTGAACTGATCTATATTATATAACTGAGATTGCAATTGATATGCTACCTGTGAATGGCCAGATTGTTTTCATGTAGCTGGTATATGCTATTTTGCTGAGTTTTGAACTGTTATTTTTCAGAATCTTTCTTTGATTGTTGATTTTTGGAACATCTTGTGTTAAATGTATGCAAGAACTGAAATTGCAACAGAAATTACAACTTGTGGGGATATGCAAGAACTGAAATTGTGTTAAATGTATGCTCGGTTGTCATATATTACCAATTTTAAGTACTATAAACCATTTCCATCAAGAACTTGGAAATGTATGCATGAACTGAAATTTGGAGGTGGAACTCCCAGTTCCATATATTATAAACCAATACATGCAATGTAATTGTCAAGCAAATTAATGCAGTAACTTCATCTGATGCATAACATATCAGAATTTCATCAACATCTCCAAGTCAGTATTAGGCTTTTATGTTTGGCAATAAGCAATCTAGGTTAAACTTTGGTGCATATGGCTGAAACTTAATTGCAGTATTGCTAAGACGGTTTCATTGGCACAGCAGTAGATTTATTTAAGATTAGGTGTTCAGTTCCAATTTAGTTTGACATAAGAGGCCATAACCCCCGTGGTGAATAAATGTGTGCCATGATTATGGGACTCCTAGCCATTGAAATGGGTAAAATTGATGGTGACATTATATAATGAGCTACTGAGTGCTTGCTCTTAGAAACAGTCCTGCTTTTTTAATCCAAATAGCACGAGTCCAACTGTCTCTTCTTTTTTGCTTAGTCTACTAGTTGAACATTGATTCTTACTTGGTAGAATGATGTGCTAATAGGGTTACTTCACTCATAGTACCATACACCTGATAAACCTTCTGTTTAATTTAAGTTTCTTTAATTTTTCTACAGTTGCAGCCTCACATCAATCTGCTTTTGTGAAGCTCACTTGTTTTTTAGGTAAAATATTGTCTTTTAGAGTCTTAAACCATTCAGAACTGAAGCTATCAATTTCATAACATGTGTAGGTCACAATTAAGAGAAAAAAGAGAAAAATATTGTGCTCAAAGGATTAACTGAACTTAAAAGAATTAAACATTAAGAATTAAGAATAAGAATATAATCTTATAAACTTGTTGATATTATGCTAAAAGGTTCAATGAAATGCCCAACTTAAGCTTTCTACTCTGCAAGATTTATCCTCATATTTAAGCTCCAGATTAGATCTCTGGCTTTCTCTTGAAGTCTAACTAAAAGGTTTACCTGAGTTAACAGGAGCAGTAAACTCCACCCGCTTTTTTTTTAGTTTTTGTATACCTTTGATGTCAAACTCATTGAGTGCGAAAAAACTCATCAAATTTGTAATACTAGAAAGAAACCGTGGAAAATATCTTGCCCCAAGATTTCGCAATGCGGAAATCCAATTCAGAACTTGCAAAAATATTAAAGAGCTGAGTAATGGTACTTGGATCCATATGGTGGTAATCGGAGGAATGGAGTTATTACTTCGTAGCATGGTTTGGAGTGTAATATAGTGGCAGAGCTTGATTGATTTTGTCGAGGGAGCGATAATTTAACAAATATTTTTAAAACTATTTCGAAGAAGAAAAAAACTCAATTTGTTGTCGTGGTGGTAATTTTAGACTGATTTTAACACTCAAGACAAGAAGTGGGTTCTACACCTGACTAGAACATTTTTAAGAAAGAAAATATGAATACAGAAAATATACATTCTTGGACTCGAACTCACTACCTCTGTGTGGCTTTGCCCCTGGGCCATTAGCAAGGTAACTCTATTTAACGAAATGGATGATGTGTATACCTATCTAAAGAAGAAGAAAATTTAGGGTGGCCTTGGCCATTTCCGGTCCCAATCCGTTGGCAATTATATACTACCTTCAGTTCTACATATAAGAAAATGTTGAGTCGACAAAAAATGATGTATTTGGGTTAAAATTTGGCCCAAATACATCAACTTTTCTTGACCCAACGTTTACTTATATATAGAACCAAAGGGAGTATTAATTAAAAAAGCATTCGGTAATGCTTTTATTGGATGTAAATGTAGCGTGCATGTTTGGAATAACTTCCTTCGATGGATTGAACTGTATCAATTATCATACGTGGAAAACGATTACCGGTGTGATGTATTCCTAAATTACGTTGTTGCGAGTTTTGTTTGTTTATATCTAAACCAATATTATGGCCTTCATTAAATGAATAGAATCGAACTGAGCTGAAAATCTGGGGTATATACATATAATCAGCGGGAAAACTAACAAACAGTATAAGTTTGGCAACACTGACCGCCTTTGCAAACTCGATTCTAAGCGGGTTGCCAGCAAGAGGAAAACCTTGCAGCGATCTCATAGCATCAATGGCATCTTCATCCACTTCAAAATTGATGAAAGCATAGCTTCTCCCCGGCTGAAACGCAACTTTTTCCAACGGTCCAAACCGTATGAAAGGATGTGCAAGCTCATCCTCTACAATACTGTGTGATAAATTCCCAACCCAAAGATGCCTGGAAGGAGGATTGCTGCTGTTCCCACTACCACTACCACCGCCACCGCGCCCTGGACCACCATTCCCTTTATTGTCTTCATATCTTGCCGGATAATCCCTCCTGGATCGATCCCTTCCGCCTCGACTCGACTATTACCAAACACAACAAAAACAACAAGTCAAACACATAAAACACCGAAAATTATCATTTTTATACAAATTTTCTCTCAAAAAACAAACAGTCATACCAAAACATGAAATCACTAAATTAAATAAGTAATTTTTTTTGCAACAATTGAATTAAGCAATTAAAAAAGCAATCATAAAATTAAATTAAACAATTAAATTAAAAATTAAATAAATAAAAAAGTAATCAGAATTGAAATTGCTACTGAACAGAAGCTAAAGTGATGAAAATTAGTGAAAATCGATAAACCCTAGTAGAGTGATGAGTGAGTAAAAGTGAAAGTGTGAAGTGAAAGTGGGAAAATTGAAATTGAAATTGAAATTGAAGAGGTGGTGATAAAACTAACCATGGTGAATTGAAGAGTCGAAATTCAGAGATGAAGAGAGAAAGAGCGAAGAAATGTGAAATTAGGGTTCGCAGTTCGCAGAATTTGGGGATCGAAAAAAGAGAGAGTGATGAAGATGATGATTCCGCATGAACTATTTACTGTTTAGGGTTTCTCATGCGCTATGCTAATGCTGTGCAGCAACAAAATAATTGGATATGGTGTAAGCTACATTGGATAAAAAAATATACCGACTCACATGCATTCAATAATATTCCACGCAAACTTGGGATTTCCGAGGCCGTTCGATCTAGATTAGACGGTCTATCACATTGATCAAATATCTTTTTGTTTTATTGAATTAAATTCATAGTCCCTCTTGTCTAATGAGCATTTACTTGTTAATAAAGAGGTGTGTTCGTTGATAGCGATTGAAATATTGTATCTTCAGATAATATGAATTCAGTTTAATCTCAACGGTGCAGCAGGTTGAAATATTAATGTTGTTTGGCGTGTCATAGTTTATGGACTTGAGACAAAGAGTTGCATGAGAAAGGTTATTGTCGCCTTTTATTTGGCACAACATGCATTGTAAGTTGTGAAGGATTATGTTGTGGCGATTAAGGCTAACAGAGTTGTGGAAGATGTTTGTTGTGATAGGATGGAAGCCCCTTACATGTGGTTGGATTAAATTGAACAATGATGGTTCGTGTAAGGATTGTGAGATAGCTGGTTATTGAGGGGTCTTGAGAGGAAGCGATGGAGAGTGGATGGGGGATTTGCGGTGTGTATGTAAGAAAGTTATGACATGTACGGGTGTTTGAAGGTTTGAGACATGCAAGAAGAATTGGTTTTAGGCATATGGAGTTGCATGTGTATTATGTGACGGTGGTGTATGGGACTCCAAGCGGGAGGTCTCTCGCCGTGAAGATTAGGCGGTTGATGAACATAGATTGGTAAGTGGGTATTCAACATACTTACTAAGGCAGATTAGTGTGTTGGTGCATTAGCAAATTTTGGATGCTCTTGGAATTCTAATTTGATGTTTTTTGGTTCGTGTTCGCTGCAGTTTATGCTTTGGAAATTACCGCCCCTGATTTAGTTTTCGTGTAGTTGTTTTTTCTTGGACTTAGACCCTTTTTGTAATAAAAAATAATAATATAGGTTTTATATCATCTATTTATAGATACGATTGAAAAAATTCCATAAATAAAAACCAAAATTTTGGTTTCATTTATTGTTTATTTTTCATTTTTCGCAGTACAACGAACTTGCCAACTCACAACACTAATGCAAACGAGTCAATTACAGGAAACACGAGAATCACAAACGTGCAAAGGATGACTCAAGCTCGAGTAACCAACACTCGCCTAAAGAATTACATTTATAAATCACTTTTATAGTGGAAGTGAGAGAATGGAAAGAACATGTGATGGATGTAGAATTATTCTCATTATTCTATGATAATTCTCTCTTTCCACTAGTATTCTTATGCATTCAGTTCCAGTGAAAGGGGTATGCCGAGCTAGCTCGTTTAATCCGTCATTTTAGGTGGTTTGGGCCCAGATTTTTAATGCACCTTCTCTAGTTGTCCCGTCCCTGTTTAACCTGCTGAAAAATATTAGGTGCGGCTAACTCACTCGCAGGATCGTTAAATAATTGTTTCGTTATTTTTTTCCTTGTACTAGTCAATAACAAGTGATCCAATTTTTAAGTTTTTCCATCTAAAAACAATTGGAACAATCTTTAAGGCACGCAATAACTGGCTCCATTTTTTATTGGACAATTGATTTCTCCTTAAAACAATTGGAGGACCTTTCATTTATTCATACTAGTGAATTATTATTTTTCTTTGATAGGCCGCAAGTGCATTATTTATGTCGCGTAATAAAAAATATTTATACCACAAGGACTAAAGTTGATTATCAATTCCCTTTTTCTAATTTGATAAGCTAAAACAATTTGATTTTTAAGAGGTTGAATTTGATAGATGTGTAACAATAATAATAAAAATATCTTATGACTGTGACTTCCATCACAGATAAAAACTCCAATATCAATTCCTTTTATTGCTATGAGAATCAAAAGGATCCCGTCAATCCAGATAAAATGGATCCAACCAATCAAAATTTAGTATCGACATTTAGTGATCCTTGTAAGGAGATAGTTGCACCACTCAATGATAAACATAAAAATAAAAAATAGCCATTGGATAGCAATCCAAATAAAAGGTATCCAGTCAGTCAATATGTAGTGTGATCCTTGTGAACATGCTCAATAAATACACTCTTCTCATAAATCTTTTTCCAAACTATTGATTTCAATTCTTCAACATTTTTTCAAAGATCTCGCACAACGGAGAGAAGTGAAAGTTGGTACTTGAAGTGTTGGATCTATTTCATAACTTTAAAGAATAGGGGTATCAAAATTACGAAATTAAAAGTGTGGGGATCAAAATCCAAAAATTGATAAAATAGGAAGACTAAAATTGTAATCAAGCCTATCTAATTTGTTGACGTAAAAATGAGTTATATTTTGTTTTCAAATAGGTTTCTAAGAATTTCATTGAGCTTATCCAAGAAATTTATTTATAAACATGACACTAATTAATAGACACTTATGGCCTAATTTGCTTGTGATAACTTTACTAGATATTTGGACATGTTGTTTGCGGTCTGAATCTAATAATGTGACTTTTTTATTTAAAAGTTATTTCGAAATATTTATTCAAAATTATTTCTACGGAATAAAATTTGGACTCTTGAATGCAATATAAATTAGATGCACAAGTAGAAGGATTGATCATAAAATTTGCTATAAAGAGATAGTAATTATATCCAACAAGTGAGTAACTAAATTTTTCGCCTTAATACAATTTGGGTTTAGAGTTGCAAGAATTATTCATAGGATACAAAAAAGAAAACTCAAACATGTTTTATTTCAATAAATATCATTCACATCACTTTGAACTGTTGTTTGATAAATACTTCAAAATTTATAACGATTTATAGCTATTGTGATATCAAAATAATAGTTACACTTTTGATGAAGAAAGACATGATAGTTACACTCATGATCAACTATGACAGTTATTTATAACTTACATTGTTTTGTTTTAATGAATTGCATGAACTTTTTTATTTTCTCTTATTGTATGAATTAAATTATACTCAAAATGTACGATCATATATATATCATAATTATTGTATGATCATAAAATAAAACTAATGTACGTAAGTGAGTCATGTGAAACAACTGTATGAATTTTTAACGTTTCAATTTGATAGGTATAGATATTGTATGACCTCAACAAATTCAATTAAATGCAAAGAATAACATTTTTGTATAACAAGTAAATGTTGAAAAAGTTTAATTTTATGCTAATTGAGAATAATGTAAAATTGACAATTGAGATGAGACGGAAGAGTATTTTCAAAAACATAAATGCTTGTGTGATTGCGACGTGTAAAGGAGGTAACTAACACCAACATATTATTTAAGTCGGATATATACGCGCGCGTGTGTGTATGAAGCTAATCTCATACTCACAAGCTTTCATAATATGCATTGAAAAGGAAAATACAATTGTAGCTTAACATTTAGCAATCTGACTCATATAATTGATCTACAAAGCACGCTATATGCATTAAACATAAATTGAAACAAAGTAAAAGGTGGAGAAATTCCTTTCGAGTCTGTTTTACAACATTGTTTGCATAATTTTTGCAACTAATTCGTTCCTGCATTGACTACGAAGTACTAATATTTATTTTAAATGTTTTTTAAAAAATACAGTCACTTTATTATTGTCAAATGATTTTATCATCATAGTTCTAATTGTTTTCTTCAACCTTGTTAATATAAGAATTTCATGATAGAAAAATTATAGGCACAATTTTGTTTTGTTTAGTTAATTAATAGGTAGCGTCTTTTTGGAACTCTTTTGATGCTATATGTCATTTTATGCAATCTTTATTCTTTTTTTTTTTTGTGTGTCAATGCAGCACCAATATACACATTTATCTTCACTATTAAAACATATTAAACCACCATCACATTCATTCAATTACAAAAAACGATGCAGCTCACCCACCATCTATTTTGATTCTTTAACCAACCAACACATGAAAATTACGTTGAGAGAGAGAACAATCAGTGTAAAGAATAGAAAGATTGATCAAAAATTACTTTCTAAATATGAAAATGTTTTGATCTACCACATGAATGACAAAAATTACCTTTTAATTTTTGTTTTTTAATTATTGTTTTGTAACATATTTAATTGTTGTAATTGTTTACTAAAGTTTTAAGAATTGATTCACAGTGTGATCTTAATATTTGAATCGAAAATAAAGAAATAAGAATTTTAGAAATATAATCATTTATGTTGTTTTGTGACTCGTGAAAATAATTCTTTGTATTTTATGAATATCATATCCTTTTCTATTTTCTTACAATTGTTTTTTTGTAGGGGCGGCAAAATGGATGGATATGAATTTGGATTCTAATGGATGAATAAAAAAAGTCCATTAGTCCATCACAATCCACTATTTTTTTTTTTGTTAAAAAAAAATCATTCAATCAATCCATTAAGTTTTCTTGTAAAAAAAAAATCATTCAATCAATCCATTAAGAATAAAGTCCATCAAATTCATCCATTATTATATTTTAATGGATGGATAATCCATCCGATCCATATATTTTTAAATTATTTTTTAATAAAAACAAAATTAACATAGTTTTTATTTATTTTAAATTCTAAAAAATTTAAAAAAAATCCAAACAATATTTTTTTTTAAAATTCTAAACAATTTTTTTTAAAAAAAAAAGTTAACAAAAAACTCTCTCTCTTGTAGTCAAGCACAAATGTCAAATTTATTTAATTAACAGGTTCCACTTGAAGACATAATCATTTTCGCTTTCCACCATAAACTCCACTTATAATCGCAAACAACCTTCAACGGTAACTCATCAACATTTTCAAATATAATATTAATGTCAAACTCAATTTTAGAGTGTTATCTAATGCAATCACAATCAATAATCTCTAACTGGTGTGTTTTCTTTTTAATTTTAGGAATGATATGCAAAATGAATTGTATAGTTTTAGCGTAACCATGTCTCTTAATTGGTATTTTAGAAATGATATGCCAGATGAATTTTGTAACCTTCACTAATTAGAATGAAGTCACCCATTTATCATTTCCACATGCAAGATAGAAGCAATCAAGAAGAGAAAAGGAAGATCAAGATGTAAGTTTCGTAACTAACGAAACAATATAGATGTAGAGAAGTGTTTCACTAAATTGAATAAGAGAGGATACAACTTAGGAATATATCGGCTAAAATCCATAACTATTGTTGAATACCATTTTAAAGAACTTAATGACAGTACATGAAGAAGAGGTAATGGTGAGTACTACTCAACCAACAGAATTACAATAGAGAGATAGAATTGATCACAAAATATTTCACACTCATTACTCTCCTTGTTGTTCCCTTTTAGCAAAACAAGCTCTGAATTATGATACCAATTACAAATATCACATTAGAAGATACCAAATTACCAGATCAAATAAGAATATACCAAATTACATTGATAATTAGTCCAAACAATCTTAGAAATTAAATAAAATTAGAAAACATAATCCATTAATCCTTTAAAAAGGTCAATATTAAATTCCAACTTATGTAATCATAAACAAATAAATAAGTCCCCAACTTATTGAATCTTCAATAGACTGCTCCTTGCACACTTCATTAGATTCATCTATATAAACTTAAATTCAACACATACGAGGTCAGCACATATACATATATGTGGAATACAACTCAAGCATAAAAATGACATAAGGTTCCAATTGCCTTATCATACGAAGCAAGGCACGATAGATAACAAAAGACTAATTTAAAGTTAAATGATAACAAGGGTTTGCACTGCTCACAACCCTATGTTTAAGTCTTAAAAAAACATGTTTTGGTAAGTAAAAATGTCTTAGAAATGCATGAAAGAGAATAATTGGCAACAAGTAACAGTGGCTTCCTTAACTACACCAACAGAGCTAATCGAACCAATGCAGATATTAGAATTAAAATTCAAATTTAAACTAGTATACATCCAACATTACAAGGTATGACAGTGGATAATGCATCTAACATATGACAATGACTTCCTTAAAATATGACATTGGTTTCCTTAATTACACCAACAAAGTTAATCAAACCAATGTTGATATTAAAATTTGAATTTAAATAGCAAGTTGGTAGATACTAATCAAGGGTTCCACGAAGCCAATCATGTGTGCATAATAATGCTTCATGTTAAATTCATATAAGAGAAACCTGACAGTTACTCAACAAATTGACAAATTGATGACAATCATGAAATATTTCTGCTACAAAAGAGAGCTCGCTGAATTAAAAAAGGCACATATTAAATGAAAAAATTATAAATAGCAAGTTGGTAGATACTAACCAGAAATTCCACAAAGCCAATCATGTGAACGCAAAATAATGCTTCAACATTGTCCGGCAAAAGAACACTTCTATATTTATCAAGTATCTGTCCACCTATAGTCAATGAGAACTCTAATGCTACTATAGTAATCAGGATGCTCAAAATATAACGTGTTATCTTAGAAACTTCAGGGTATTTACCCTCATTCTCATTCTCAAGAACATCTAAGTTAGCATATTGATTATGATCAAGTTTCTCTTCATCCAAATAAGTTTGCAAATCGTTCTCTTCTCTTGAAGGTCCACACAATTTACTTTAATAATTACTAAAATCTTCTAATTGATTGGACTACTGAAACACTTGGCTCATTAGAGAACCTCATTTGCAATTTTAACTCATTCATCATTACCAAACAACTTCACATAGCAGTATTCAATAAACTGTAACTTTACTATGATTCAATATGGTTTAATATGGTTTGGTATATGCCAAACTTTTTTTTGTTGTAATGACCATCAATATTTGATTTTCTTTTTGGTTCAAACTATGACAATGTAAATTAAAATAAATGTAATGGTATACCTCCCTTTATTTCTATGTTGATTTAAGCCAACTTTAAATTTTTGTTTTATGTATATATTAAAAAGATAGTATTTTATAGTTGACCTTATGTCATTCATACACTAACGTTGAGTCTGATAGAGTAAAAATAGGGGAGAGAGAGTGAAGGAAGAGAGATGGTGAAGTTATCCTATCTAGTGACTAAAAACATGTGGACCCCACACAAAATCCTTTCTCCCTAAAGTTGATAAGAAAGTGAAGGATATTAATGATATTTTTGTGTATTCCTATACCTCTAATCAAATTCAATTAATTTTGTATCTTTTATGATTTCAATTTTTTTTTCCCCGTCAACTTTATATAATTTTAAAATAAATTTGGAGAAGATTTTTTTTTTTTTTGCATCAAGGGTAAACTATTTTTGGTATTCGTAACTTCATTTTTTTTTTAAGATACATGTATCATTTTTTTTTAAGATACATGTATCCATTATCCATATTTTATAACGTTAAATACGGTATTTTGCTATTTGACAAATATGTTCCTACTGATTTTTAAAAAGTTGCATATATTTCGATATTTCTTTTATGAGAAAATATATCAATTTTGTTGAATTAAAATAAGTAGTTGAATTAATTAATTAATTGAACAAATTTAAATAAAGGAATTAAATTAATTTGGTTGAAAATGTTATATAATGTAGGGACATTGTATTACTTTTCAAAATAAGTCATACTTTTATCTTCTCCCTCTCTTTATACCAAACAACCCCTCAAATCCACCCTACTTCTCACATACTTCTCTCTTCTCGATCTCTCTCTAACCTATTTCTCTTTTCACATCTTCTCTGTCAAACCAAACACACTCTAATGCAAAAATATGTCATTCTTTTTGTAAGTACGTCTTAAACTTTGACAATTGTATGTTGTTGCATCGAGAGTAACCACACATAAAAAGGTTGAAAATGTTGATTTTGGATGAAGAAGACCACACATACACCTCGATCGTCAATGTTGTTTATCTAGAAGTGTTTGATAATTTGTAGAACATACTTTATAAGGTTTAATTAACATTTCCATAATCTACACTATATAAGTAAAATTGAAGAATCTTTGATTTCTTTTGTAGCCAATATTGGAGTTATAAAGTGATGTTAAATCTATGAATCTATCGTCATGAATGAATTTTTGGATCACTATACCTTCTAAGTGTTGTCATATTTTTTTGTGACTTATAAATTATGTCGTCATTTTATCGTTATTAGCCAATATTGTGTAATGGAACTAAATTGACTAAATGATATGTCAGTCGATGACATTTTTATTTACATGAAGATAATCACATTTAATTGATCTACGGATTACATTATATCTTTTGTATTTTCTATTATGTTGAGAGTCAACATTTGCAACATTACAATAAAACTCTTTTCATTCATGTGTTGCATTATATATTAAGTTTTTTTTTTGTGTGTTTTTAGAGTCAACATCTACAACATTAAAAAAGATATTCATCTCGCTCGTGGATTGCCCATGTCTCTGCCTAGCATATTACATGTATTTGAAAAACGTTTAAACAAGAAAAACAATACAAAGTTAGAACTCATTAGTTTACTATGTAGATGTTTATAAGACTATCCTAAACTTAGGATGAGAATTTAAGTTTCTCATGGTCATATTCTTTGATTTAAATATTGAAAAGAAATTATGATATCGTATGTGTAAAAATATGGTAAAATCTAGCATGAAAAGTATTGATTGATTGTCCACTTTGCAACACTAGTTTTGTGTGTTAGACTAATCGCCATATTAATCGTATATTTCCTACCCAAGAATCACAATATTGTAGCATAAATTCAAAAATTGGTTGAGCAAAATTGTTGTTTTGTTATTTATGAGTCAAAAAAAAATAAAATTTGAGCTTGGACTAAAACAATAGTTTGTGTTTACTTCTATAAGATAAAATCTCTACATATATTGAAGTAGTGTTGCATGTTGGTTGTGAGACATAAGAGGTCGAATTTAATACTCTAAATGATGTTTGAATTAATAAATAAAGATAAGATATAAAATACAATAGATTTCAATATCTCGTACAATCTCAATGTAGAAAATATATATTTTTTAAAAACTATTTAAAAAAAACAAAAATTAGAAAAGTATAATAAACACTTTACTTTTAATATATTTTATTTATATCTCATCTACCTTGATAAATAAAATTCTCAAACTTATTGGTTTTATGGTAGTCTGTAGAAATGAATGAGAGAAATTCTCCAATCCATATCTTGAGGAAAAATAAACAAATTTATGCAGAGTTATCGATTTTTTTTTTGTTAACATTTGTTGCTCAAGATTTATAAAGGGAATTGAATGCATTGTGTGGAGTGATAATGTTGAAAAAAATTAATTTTTATGTTATTTAAGAAATGATGTTTCAATATATCAAATATCTTTATGGTTAAAGAATAAATTTTAATTCATTGTAAAGTTGGTTGATAGGCCACAAGTACACCAATTCTATAACCTACTAGGATGTGGCATTGTTACTTTCTGAACCTTTTCAACGAGAAAAATTGTTTGTGTAAAAACAAAATATATAATTCAAGGTTTCAACAATTGACATAAAGTTTATAACAATAAAATATTTAAAGATTTTAGATGACAAAGTGTCGTTAAGAACAAGATTCAGTTATGAGCAGTAGACATAGCGGGTTCTCAACAAGATTCAGTTAAGTACCAAATTTACTTATGACAAAGCATGGTTAAGAATAAAATAAATCATTCAAAGTTTGTAAATCAGGGGAAAGTAACTACTTTGTACAGTTTTTTAAAGATCAAATGGTCATAGCGGTTTCTCAACACAATCATCACGGTTAAATCAAGATTCGTTTGATTCAGGGGTTTTCGAGGGGATGGATTGAAGTATTTTTATTTTTTATGACTGGTTCAATTTTTTGGAAGGATAGATGAGCAATATCCCTCTTAGACTCATTTAGTGCTTCCCCCTAAAAGTCTTTTTGAAGGGAGAGTGAAAGAAGATGATTACATTTTTATTATATTTCCAAAATTGCCCTTTTTATGTTAGAATTCCAAAATACTCTTTATTGAAATTTGCAGGAATATATATTTTTTTTCCTTTCTATTTGTTTCTCCTGTGTATGCGATCGTAAGCCCTTTTTTTTCAAACAATTTTATATTTCTTTATGTTGATCATGTGTTGCTTCTCTGTGTGATCATAAGTTCTTTTTCTATCTATTTTTATTTTTTTTGCTAACAACTTCTTTTATCAATTTTTTAATTTTTTAAGATTCTTTTATCTATTTTGCATCTTATGTAACTAGATGAACGTATATCTTAGGCTCAAGTGCTTAATATTTTTCTTGTTCAATTTTTGTTATACTCAACATCACACTACTTTTTTTTAAGTTTAAAGGTAAAATAGTAAATAATTTAAAACCCAATTTTCTCATCTTGTGAACCAAACACATGTTTAACTAAATCTCCCTCATCCCCTCCCCTCTTTTGAACTAAACATATGTTTAAATAAAATATCTTCCCTCCCCTTCATTAAAATCCCTTATCTCCCCTCCGGTGAACGAAACAAACCCGTAGGGGTACCTCTCTCCCTCTCTCTCTCTCTCTCTCTCTCCCTCCCTCCCTCCCTCCCTCTCCCTCTCTCTCTCTCTCCCTCCCTCCCTCCCTCCCTGACTTGCAAGTTAACAATGCAACAATATAAAGTTCAGATCTTAACTATTTCCCCCATTGAAAAGGGTAACACTATGTTTGGATTAGAAAAGAAAGTAAGAGGAAAGATAGTATAAGGAAAGAATGTTAAAGGAATGAAGGTGAATAGAAAGTAAGAGGAAAGTAATGGTTGTTTGATATTAGTGAAAGTGGAAGGAAAGAAAGATACATTTATTCCTAAATGACAAAAATATCCCTATTGCTTATTAGTTACATAGTTAGTATTCATATTTAAATATAAAATAAATATATTAATTTAGGTAACTTGTTGTCAGGATATTAATATGTATACTGAACACATATCAATTTATTTGTGCATCTTTTATATAAATATAATGTATACGTGTATTCATAACTTTTAGTATTTATTTGTATATATGTGGGTGTAAAAATGGAATAAACACAAAAATGTTGCACTTTTTCAACTTTCCGCGCACCAAAGGGCGAAAACAATTTTGTGGCTGGGACCCATGTATCTTTCTTTCCTTTGTCATTATTCTCTTAAAACAAACGGAGGAAAGGTTTTTGATTTGTGTGTTTTCCATCCTTAACCAATCTTTTCTTCAACATTCTTGTGTTCCAAACACACCCTAAGTCTTTTTTTCTATAGATCCCAAGGTAAGGTGCTCACTTCCATTACCACAAATTAGAGCTAGGGTTAGATTCTCACTCTATCTTTCAGTTTTGTTTTGCATTATAGCTACTAGAATTAGATAGATTATGGAGGATGTAGGTTCGGCTCATGAGAGTTTACCATCCAACGTGGTTGCGTCAACCTAATTTATTGCAAATGTTGCTAATTTTTTGAATATAAAAGAAATTGAACTTACTAGGTGGGTTTTACTCTCGCTATATTTTTTATTTCTTGTTTGGTTTATATGTCAAGTTTTAAATTTTTTAATTGTGGGATTCTTTAGCTTTTCTTATGGCAATGGGTGATATTTCACCGAGGAAGACTGATGTGGAGGACAAAAGGGCTAAAATGCATAAGGAGTCGAAGTTTCTTATCGATTATACTCGAAATGCTATAACAAGGTTAACGTATTTGAAAAGGTACGGTTTTGAACTAAGTACTCCCTCTGGTCCTATTTATAAGAGAAATTTGGGTCAACAAAAGTTGATGTATCTAGTTAAAAATTCAGTCCAAATATATTAACTTTTGTTGACCAAACTTTCTCTTATAAATAGGACCGGAGGGAGTATTGGATAAGTTATATTAGAACAACAATTAGATATGTCAAATAAACGAGACCTTGAATTGTACCACGAATAGGTCTACTTGGTAAACATCATGAACACAAACCTCAAATTGTAATTGAACTAGTAACTTGATTTACCAAACAAGGAGATATAGGGGATTCAAGGAATCATAACCGTTCGTCATCATTTTGTGTTAACCTATTTTATTTTCTTTGCATACACCAAATCCTATGCAAACTCTCGATTTATTGTTTTTAATTAAGCTTAATATAATTGTCGAGTCGAATAACAATCCATATAGGAACAATATCTACTTACTCCTTGATTACTTGTGTGATTCGGTATACTTATTTTATTTGTCATAAACCCTCAACTAAGGTTCCGACAAGGCAAAACAGAGCTCATCTTGATAGCCAAGTGGAAAAAGAATCGTATGAGATTAAGACGACACTTCGAAGGGAGTATACACATGAGGTTTGGAAGGTTTAAGACGAAACAACTTCATATCCAAATATTTCTTTATTGTCAAATGTTAACCCAATTTCTTCCTTGTTCTCGAATGTTAGAACTCAATAATTGACATCTTATTTGAAGAAAAATAAGCATAGTTTAGAAAGTGGCTGAACTGAAGGGGAAAATCCAATTAAATCGATAGTTGAAAATATAAAAATGTTATAAATTGAATGTGAGGTAATTATGCTAATAACAAAAACTATATACTAAAATCCGTAAAATATAATCGTAAGTTTGACATAGATAGTGGAGTACATGTGGATATTTTTTTATTGGTGCCATTTCATTGTGAGACTTATAAATAGAGATGCATGGAGGTAATAACAAACTCAAATACATCACACATAAAAATCAACCTCACAATGAATTAGATAGAGTGGATAATAATAGGAGCTCCATGTTGTGGCTTAAGAGTAAGACGATTATGAGGAGCATGAACATAAGAAGGTGAAAGCTGAAATGAGAAATGTTGAAGAAACATTGCAAGAGCCATCTTTGCTTCTATCAAGGCAAAGTTTTGACCAAGACATATTCTTGGACCCCAACCAAATGGATAAAAAGCAACTTGATCATGAGAAGCTTTAGAAACCCCTTCAGAAAACCTTTTTGGATTGAACTCTTCTGGGTTGTCCCAATACCTTTTATCATAATGAAGAAGGATAAATGGTAAATAAACTTCAACCCCAGGTGGGATGGAAATGCTTCTTACCTTTGTTTCACACTTTGTGTATCTTTGAGTATGAGTTACAGGTGGGTACAATCTTAGCACTTCATGAATTATCATTGTCACCTACAAATCAATTAAAGTCAAACAAGTGTTTATGTTAGTTTCACGAATTAATTTTGGTTTAAATATGATATTCATCTCTGTAAATATACAACTCTTTGCTTTCAGTCTCGGTAAAAAAGATTTTTTTCATTTTTAGTCCTTGCAAATATAAAATAAAAAAAACATTTCTTTTGATCCTTGCATATTCTTTTAGTCGGTGTACATTTTGTCTACTTTGAAATTAATCCCAATAATAAGAAGAGCATTTTATTTTTCTCCCTCAAATATTGAGTACATAAGAACTAAATTATTATGTTTTAAAAAAAAAAAAACGAAAAAGAAGGGCGACAAAGGTAGCATCACCATGACTAAACACTAAATAGAAAAATGTTATTGTCTATTTAGATTTGGTTCGTTTATGAATATTTTAATAGAAGTCATATTTTATTAAAAGTCATATTTTATTATGTAATAAAAAAATGTTATAGTTTATTTAGATTCGGTTCGTTTAGGAATATTTTAATAGAAGTCATATTTTTTATTTTTTTTGAAGGAAGAAGTCATATTTTATTAAAAGTCATAGTTTATTCAAAAGTCATATTTTATTAGAAGTTATATTTTATTAAAAAGAAATCTTTCAATAATTTTGAGAATAGGTATTATTAATAGCTCCAAAGACCAGTCAGAAATAAATAGATAAACTCAAGAGATTACAAAATAGCTTATTATGATATCATGTTTGTTTTCTAAAACTAATGTATGCACAATTATGTGATTAGAAAGTCTTACATATATATATTAGTAAACTTTTTACAAGTGCATGGAAATTAAACTCAATTTATATTACGCCGTAACGTAACATATTAGTATATATTCTATATTTCTAAATTTTAATTTCATCATATTCAAATTTACTTACGATTTTAAGGCGATTTATGGCTTCAAGATCTGGAGTTTTTGTGCCACAAATCTCAAGTACTTCAGCTCTTGCTTTGTCTTGCCAATTTGGATGCATAGATAAAACGATAACCGACCATGTAAGCAGGTCAGTTGTGGTCTCTTGGCCAGCAAAATAAAACAACTTGCATTCTTCAATCACATCATCAATTGTAACACAACTGTTACTTTCTTCATCTTTGTTTTGTAATAGTAGGCTTAATAGATCATGGCTTTCAATTGCACCTGTTTTCATTGCATGCTCTTTCCTCTTTATCATTTCTTTTAGTATAGCACTAATTTCATTGTGTATTTGGTATCTCCTCTTAACTTTCTTAGTTGGTATGAACCTGGACACAACACAACAATATGGGAGAACTTTCATAGTTGGTGGAACTAATTCGTCGAGTCAAAATTCTCTCTATTTTGAATCTCCTCTATTTCTTTCATTTGAAGAGATAAAGACAGAAGAAAGTTTGGAAATAATTAATGATGGTGGACCCATTTATTAGTAGGACCCACAATCTATATTTTGTGTATATCTATTTCTAAATGATAATCTCCTTTTATCTTTATAAATGAAGAAGATCCTAACTCTAATTCGTTGACTTGTTTAAGTGCTACTATTTAACTATGCTTTATATAGAATATTCTTGTTTTTCGCATTGGGTTCGAGTAACCATAATTAGTTTTTTTTTATTGATGGTACTCCAACAACTTTTCATAATACTATTAGCCAAAAAAACTTTGTTTAAATCATGTTTAATCAATTCTTTAAAATATAAGAAATAATATTTTCAATACAATTTCTTTTAAGGGGTCAACTTTTTTTTATTCTTTAATAAGTTAGCATAATCCTTAAATAAATAAGAGGAACCACTTGAGTTGATAGATGTTTTACATAAATATATAATTCCTTTTTTTTTCTCGAGTTATTATGAAGTTGATTCATATCCCATAAATATATAATAGGTTCAACTCTTCTTGTTAGCATACGCCAACTCATCTATAATTTTTATATATAAAAAGACAAATTCGCTACTTCAATTGTTAGATAAAAGTTGCTACTTTAATGTTGGAGTTTCATGTTCTTTTGATCATGTTTAGAGGGACAATCATCACATAAGTCGGTTTTGTGATGTGAGGATTGTCCCACTTATAAACTCATATTCATATCATAAGCAACGTGAGACTCTTTAACACACACTCAACATTATTGGACTTTGGTGCGTGAATATAAATAGCGGATGATTAGATAGTGGAAATCTGATAGCAAGTGACTCAACGAATCTTAGATGAGACTATGATATCATCTTAAAATTTAACACAAACTCACAAAATCAGCTTGTAAGATGAGAGTTGCACCCACTCACAAACATTTGTTCATGTCATCTCTCAATCAATGTGATACTCTTTAACAATTTTTGAAGTGGTTAATTAACTTGTAATTTTGCAAAGCAAATCATAACAAAATAAATAAGTTAATCAATCAATAAATCATATATTACTATTTTTTTTTTGAGGGAAAATCATATATTACTATTGAATTGTATTATATTGCACCTGAAACCTGGGATATAAGTGCCAAAATAGGCTTCTGACACTAATAATGCTTGTTCACGCTGAAGTTCAAATATCTTTTCCCCCTCTTTGTAACTGCTTCCAAAAGCTGTTCGAGCAATAACATCACCAGTAAGAACATAAAATTCTTTAAAAACATCTACTTCGTATGATCCTTTGGATTTTACTAGCTCCTGCCACCGTTGTATCTGGCAACAACAACTAGTTGAAATTGCTGGAATCATTGCCTATTTTTGTATTAGCAAGATATTAGTACGTAGTAGTACAATAAGTAGGATTCTATTGGAGGAGTAAAATGATAGGAGTGAATTATTTTTTAGTCATACTTGATTTCTAAATATTTCAATATTTTGGAACTAAATTCCTAAACTGTTAAAACAATTTGTAACCATGTCTTTAAATTTAGGGACTTTATTTTAAATTATATAAAGTTTTATGGACCTTTAAAAAAATTAGTCTGGAAATTTAATTACAAATTGTTGATTTTTTTTTAATCTTAACCCTCCACTCTTTCGGTTTTTTTAATCTTAACCATCTTTCAGTATGAATGTAATTAAAGTTTAATCAAAGATTGTTTTAGAATTTGAAATGGTATCTTTCAAATATTAGTTTGTTGTTAACTGGAACTCACTAACCACATGCAGCCAATAATAAATTATTGATAAATTCATTGATCTAGCTATTTTTTTTAATGATATTGATACAAAATTTTCACCGCCGCTTAACAATGACTAATCTCCATTGAAAAACATGTGACTATGAGGTACACGAAATAGGTTATCTCCTTTCAACCAAACCCTGAGTCGGGGAAGTAAACCCCTACTTACATGGTTAATGAACCCAAGTCTCTTACCGCTTGATCTAGCTAATTGAATATACTCTTTTAATTAATGAACTCTTTAAACGTGATTACCAAATAATTCATGACTTGAAGACTAATTAAACATTTTTCCCGTTGCGTATCAATCAATAAAATAATGAATTGGTGTTGTACCTTTAGCTTCTCAAGAAGGAAAGCAGATGCAGTTAGTTTTCTTCGTTTACTCCATATTTCACCATCCAAGTTTGACACACCCATATGAAGAATATTTACTAGAGGGTTTAGTGGCGGTTTGATGAAGTGACCATTCTTATTTTGTAAAATTAATCTCACAAGTTCTACATCATCAATTATCATACATGGAGTTCTTCCAAACAAAAAATGCGATATATTTCCTACACAATTTAAAAAAAAACTTATATTGTTTACCTAATTACATCATCCTTTTAAATTTATTATCATTAATAATATGCTAAGCATGTATATAGTATATATTTTTGTCTTTAAATTTGCTCACCATATTGCTGAACCATTTGGTTAAGAAATGGGATGACTCTAGGAACAACATTTTGGTGGTTCAAGGACAGGGGTTTAGATAAAGATGCTTCACGGGAAGACTCTATCATCTGTGGCAAGTCACCATACCAAAACTTGTAGGAAGTTCCTCTCACCCCTTGTTGCCTAAGCTGTTGCTCTATACGTTTTGGTCTCCACCATAAACTGTGGACAAGTTTTTTAGTAACATGGAGAATAATTAGCAAAGCAAAAGAGATTGTCAAGGTTTTGAGGATGTTAATCTCTTCTTCCATGTTTTCTGTAAGCAAAATATATTTGTTGACGACTCTTTAGCTTGTTTATTTATATATAGATTTTATAATTAAAGAATGGAAGCATTATTGGCATCGACAAATACAGTATGGAGTGTATTGTAAATAAGGTTGGTTAGAGGTTAAATAATGAATTATGGACTTGTCATGCCATAAATTAAAGACACTAGTACGTAAGAGTAACCCGTATTGCTTTGCTAATTATTGCACATACTCCCTCCGTCCCAAAATGTAAGTAAAAATTGGTCAACAAAAGTTAATGTATTTGATTCAAAATTTATACCAGATACATCCACTTATGTTGATCTATTTTTACTTACATTTTAAGACGGGGGGAGTATTGTATTTGTCGGACTTCTCTCTCTGTTTTATTAAGCGAAATTGAAATTGGATTAAAAGAAATATAAAGATTGGCTGCAGGTTGGCCCAAGGCCGATCTATCCAAACAACGCCTTTAGACCTTAAATTTTTAGGTTAAAAAAAGGTTTAAAAAAAATTCATTCGACAAACTTAAAATATGATATAACAATAATAATGGATGTGTGTCTAATTTATGCATCTGTATCTCATTTCCTCCTAGATGTCGGCCAAAATTGTATTCCTCCTCCCTCGTGACTGGATTCGATCCTCCCTCTCCAAAATCATTTCCAATCCCTACTCAAACTCATACTCATACTCATGTTTTCCATCATCTCTAATATCACAAACTTCATCAAAATTAGGGTAGATATGGAGAGAGAAAAAAGTCAATACAATAATTCCTTAAGATCCACGCCAAAATATACCAAGTCATTGACCATATCATTCCCTCCTCCAAGGATGACGCGACCCGTCCCTCTACCAAGGAAAAAGATCCCAAACTTTAGTCATGTACTGGTGTCGTTGTTTTATAATAGATCCACGAGACTATATTCAATGATTTAGTCAACACAATCATCGAACATGATTCAAGGACTAAACTTTCTTGGAACCGGTTGTTTGACATTTATTTGACAACAAAAATTCTAGGGAACTCTATCTTGAACAAGTATTCTCACGAGTGCAGATGAAGCACATTCCTAATGCTTCATCGTATTGTCAACATCTGAAATTGCTCTCTGATCAACTATCCAGTGTTAGTGCTTCCGTATTAAACGAGCAATCGATACTCCACCTTATTTCTGGATTGAAATGTGCTTATGACACTATCGCATCACAAATTCATCACATAGATACAGTCCAGTCTTTCGACAAGGCTCTGTTGGAACAAAGGGTGTTTCTCAAGATCACCTCTTGAGTTTTGATAATAACAAGGTATTAAAAATTATCAATTGGATAAGCTAAACAATTTGTTCAAGTGTACAGGATCCAAAATCAAAGTACTATTCATAAAGATTCTGATTGAACAAGTCAAAGAGCAAAGGAATTTTATTTGAAGCGTAAAGCGTCTAGAAGAATGCGTCTGAAGAAATGCGTCTGAAGAAGTGCGTCTGAAGAAACGAGTCTGAAGAAGAGCTCCTGAAGACACGTCATCAGAAGTAAGGTCATCAGAAGCAATGGTCATCAGAAGCATCTCGCCAGAAGCTACTTCACCAGAGTTGACAAAGTACATTGTACGAAGTGTACGACCACGAACTCTGCAACCACCATCTCTGCAACCTTGTCTCTACATCAAGACAAGAATAACAGTAACGTTGCTGCAGACATTGTTCCTTTTCAAATGGAATGGATTTGAAATTAGTTCTTCATAGGACAATTATCAAATCAGGCAAAGGATCAAAGGTGAAGAATCAAAGCTTCAAACAAGACAAGTTGATGTAACGGCTAATTCTCAACGTCTCTCAAATCCTCTATAAATAGGGATGGAGACTTAGAGAAAATATATACAACAAGAGACATATACAAGCAAAAAGGCCAACACTCTCTGTGCAAAACGTCGTAAACAAAACATCAACAGCTTAGAGAATTCTTTCAATTGTTCATATCTTAGAATTCTTAAGTGTCTAGAAAAATAGAGTTTGTTCTGTTTCGTATTGTATTGTGAATACCTCTGATTGTATATCAAGTATTCAAAACCTTATTCAATTCTTTGTAATTGTTATGATAAGTCTCTTTCAGTTGTGATTGAGCAAAGGAAGTCTCTTGGAGTTGTCCTTGAGCATGAAGGTGAGAAAAACACAAGAAGGGG
>Ga0315914_1000085_pt1 | contig 77290 bp, 36 predicted proteins | sample MpolenodulesMG_FD_203920 | JGI IMG/M metagenome (GOLD analysis project Ga0315914, IMG submission 203920) | Medicago polymorpha root nodule microbial communities from Los Angeles, California, United States - elongated nodules | ecosystem: Host-associated > Plants > Roots > Nodule | place: USA...
AATGAAAATAGAATAAAAAGAACAAAAAAGACGTGTTGATGTTGAAAAAAAAACGACAATTTTCTAATGAAGATTGATGAAGGAGAATTTATTGTGGTGGAGGTATAGCAATCAACAGAAAGTGCAGCAGCAACAACGGAGTTGCTACAGTACACGTCTCTCTCACCTACCAAATGAAAAAAAATCTAGTGTCGAGTGATTATGGTAAGATCAGTGTTCTTCGTCAATCTAACGGCAACACATATCATTTTTGTTATATAAAAAAAAAAATCAGTCTTTTTTAATGTCTCCTACCGTGGGAGACCTATTCAAGTCTCCTACCATAAACGGCGCCAAGTTGAATACATAGAAATGATATTTAAACAACCATTTTGTGGCAACTTTTGAAGAATTTTTTCTTTCATATTCACGTTGTTTTTATTCTCTCTCTTTATTCTTCGTCTCTCTATTGTTTTTTATCAATAAAAAGTGAGAGAAAAAGTTATCACAAAAGTTGTCACCAAATAGTTGTACGAATAAAATTACTTTCATGTAACAAGTACATACATATATGAGTCAGAAACATGAGTTCTCATCCTCACATTTATTCTAATTTCTTTTCTTTAGAGTGTGTTTGGATGATGTAATTGAAAAATTTTAAAAAATTTAGAATTTTAGGCAATTTAAATGATTCAATTAAATTGTCATTTCTAAATATTCTTGTTTGAATTGAATAATAAAAATTTCATTGTCATATTTTTGGGCAACTTATATAAATTTTAATTTTTTGACCAAATTTAAAAATTGAAATTAGGGGCCAATTTGCAAAATTCAAAAAAATTGAAGGGTCAATTCATAATTTTGTAAAATATGAGGTGTAATTTTGTGATTTCCAAAAATAAGGGTCAATTTGCAATTTTTGAAGATTTGTTAGGGTCAATTTGAAAATTTGAGGACAAAATGAAAAATTTGAAAATTTATACGAATGAAGAAATTCAAAATTCTTAGTTTTTAAGTGTTATTTGAAATTCTCTAAATTTAACTTAACAAAATACTCCCTCCGTCCCTATATGTAAGCACCCTTTGCATCTAATAAAAGAGTGCTTAGATATAGGGACGGAGAGAATACTTCATAAATTTCCATTATTTTGAAAATTCTCCATATTATTATCCAAACAATGGAAAACCTAAAAGTATTTAAATTCCCTCAAAACATTACATTACCCCAAAACATTCTCTCATCCAAACACACTCTAATACTTTTTTTAGGGAAAAAGTCACTCTAATACTGATTTACTCGGAGAAACTTTCATCGCATAAGATAACAACTTACACAAAGGGGAGGACAGGGGAGTTTGGATAGGAGGAAAGGGGAGGACCTTTTGAGGAGGAACAGTGAAAAATATAGAGAATTGTTTCGCCTTGTTACAAAGAGAACTTTGTGGAGAATAATAAAAGAATATAATAAGAGAATACTTATGATTCATTAATTTTTAGAATATTATAACATGTAAAATAATTTATCTAAGATCTCTAAAAAAACCTCATTCAATACTTTCTTTGAGTTCCCTCAAATAAAGGAGATTTTGTATTATGAACAAAAATGAACTCCTCAAAACTCTCTCATCTCAAAGCCATCTTTTCCTTCCATTTCCTCCTTTTTCTTTCCAAAGTTTTTTCTCTTCTTCCCTTCAAACCCGCAAACATAGTCTAAAAGTCATGCACTCCTTCCATAACAAAATATCAGCAAAACATATCTAAAAAATCGAATGATTTTGGTATAAATTTTGTATCAAATACATTTGAATTTTTGAATCTCTTTTGCTTGTATTTTGTTATAGCCTATAGCATGTGGATATCGCTTTTCCTAACATGCATATGAATGGGTCAAGTCTTGTCTCTGCAGTCTAGCTAGGTCGGGTTCTTTCTCAATTTGGGACAGTTCCGTTAGTTTTGGCATGTGTGCAATTTGCTTCTTCAATCCGACAAAAGGGAAGGATAAAAAGATATTTTTCATGTCAAGGAAAAAAAATGAAATGAACCAAGATAAAAGAGATGACAATTAAGCATGAGACGGTCACATACAGATAATCTAAGACATTTATAATCAATTTGTGAAAGTAAAGGCATGTTTCAATTACTTTAAACGTTCAAACCCGGACGAAACTGCGATTTAACTGTTCCAATCACCAAATCATAGCTGATTGAATCATCTGATTTAGTTTTTAAAACATTTCAAAATACATATGCGCTTAGACTACTGGGCAAAAGAAATGAAGAAATTCATAACTTCATATATGTAAAGCGTGCAAATACATAGAATCTAGGCCTCTAAGATGCGTGTGTTTATCTCATACTATCATCACGTGCAAATACGCCACAAGCATGGTCAATGAATACAGGAAAGGAGATTTGTAGAAAGAATAGGGCTTAAAAAAATGGCCCAACTTTGCCTAATGGGGAGCTAGTTCCTTCAGCTCCACTAGTTATGTACTGTAAATTTGCAATTGTTTCTGACAGAACATACAACATCTTCCAAATAGCTACTCTTGATCTTTTCCACCTGGTTTTATAATGTTAACTAAGACACCAGACACCCTGTTCACATCAAGATGCGGAGAACAGCAAGCCCAACGGCAGAGATTGAAACAAGTGTTCCTATGCAGTATTTTATGACCTCATATTTAGCTGCTTCCAGTTGTGCTCTTAAAGAATGAATCTCCTGAATATCATGACACAAATTTACATCAAAAAAAGATGTCCAATTTTTTGCATGAGCTGCAAATAGCAAGAAAATCAACTTCTGCTAAAAGTCACATGTATGCTTTGTATGTGATTCTTTGGATGAACATAAGTGCATTTTTCAATGAAATATATTGTAAAATGATTTGGCTAAAATTCAGTATGAAATTAAGCAGTTTATGTTTAGATGATTTTACTATAAAAGCATATTTCATGTAAAACTGTGTAAATTTTCAACTCCAAGCAAAAGCAACATTTGATCACTTATAGTCAAATCAAGGTTTGGTGACAGTATCAATTTTACCTGATATAGTAACAAAAATCCATACTTTTATAAAATAGACAAACAATTTTAGGTAAATTCTCAATCCTCCCCCTATATGCTCAAAGCCCCCAAAAATACACTACCAGAAAGTGTGCTTCCAGAAAGAAAAAAAGCCACACTTTAGAGGGGTGGATTGAAAAATTACCCAATTTTAATGGTTTCTACCATAATATCAAACGCACACACTTACCCTATCAAGTTTGTTGGTCAGATTGTTAGTTTCAGCACTCTGATTTGACAGTTCCTCCCTAGTTCTCCTGGTAAGTGAAGTAAAATATCAACCATAACAGTGATACTGAAAACAAGAATTTCAATAAGTTCTGTAATCTTAGACAAACAGCACATTTATTCTTCACTTACCCCCTTTCAAGATTCAAATCCAATCGCTGCCCAGCAGTGACTTTGTCCATCTCATACCTGCATCACAAACCATATGATTGCATCATAAAACTCATGAAAAATCAAATGAGTACAGCTATGGTGGTTGGTCAAGGCCAATTGCTCAAACTGATGAATATACCTTAATTCACTACGCATCTTCTCTATATCATTCCTAAGCTTTTCAGTTTCATGTTGCAACAGTGAAAAATGGTGCCCCTGAATCATAAGTGTTTCAGCATATACAGCACCAGGGCAAACAAAACCATTCTCAACAATAAATCAACAATTACAAGGATAAAGAAAAATATAAAATCATGGCCAAGAAAAGAAAACGGAAGCATTATGGTTCCCATTACAAGACATGTGCCCTCCCAGTCCCAGCAGTAATTTCCTAACATAATACAATAATATAACCAACAAATTATATCGTGTACAATAATATAACCAACAAACTTATATAGTGTACGCATATTCTCCAACCATTAGATTTACTCTCCTAAAGAATTGATTTGACAGATAAGCAGCAGAAGTACGTTCTCCACCAATCTATGAAGTATTATTTTGACAAGTATCATTAACATCAGGAGCATATTTGGACTTTTGGAAAAGTTAAAATCTTATTTTCCCATGATTAAATGAGATAAACCTTGAGGAGGATCATAATCAATGACCCGAGAATCCTATCACAACAACGGACACACATAAATTGTTTTAATAGCATGAAGTCACAAACAGCCCATTTGGTTTGATGATCTTCAGATATAAAAGGTTACCAGACAATGAGATTTAATGAATTTTCCCATCTCTTCTCTAGGTTTAAATCTGTGTTTACTTTCCTTTGCTTACTATACTATCTGGTTTTACAAATATCAGATGTTAGCAAGCTTCCCCATGGAAGTTTAAAGTTTTGAATAAGTCATTGATTATCTCAGCATTTTACAAACATCAGATGTTAGCAAGCTTCGCCATGGAAGTTTAAAGTTTTGAACTAGTCATTGATTATCTAACGCAGCAGAAAGTTAATAGCTAAAAGACTAAAGACCCTTTGTTAAAAAATAAAAGACTAAAGACCCATTTTGGTCCCACGCAATTTCCTTGCGGCCCAATTCAATACTTGACAAAAAATAATACCAAATTAGTCCGTGACATTTTTTTTCATACGGGGGACAAATCAGTCCCTCTGTTACAATGAGTCAGGAACTGGATGGGCCATTATGAAAATGTTAAGGAGTAATTTGGGTATTGAGTTTTGTCTGGCAATGAATTGAGTAACAAGGAAATTGTGAGGGACCAAACTGGGTCTTTATTCTAATTAAGATGAATATAACATGATTAAAAAACAAGGCACCAACAAAAGTTTCAGTAGGAACAATATCTCACATCAAAAGTTTTGTCTAAATCCCAAAGTTGAATTATTTCAAGAAATCCAATTTCACAAGTGCCCAAAATACAATGTTTTGGAAGTTAGTGACAACTTCATGTTCATCGCATGCAATGCAATGCAATAGAAGCAGTGACCAGAATGAAAGGGAAGAAAAGAACAGAGAGAGAAGCCATCGTTGGAAAAATTGGGAAAGAATAGTGAAGGAACTAAGCTATAATTACTTCAGTTTCAGATAACTTATCCTAACAGTGCCATTAGTCCATTACCATGTTTTATTGATGTACAGAACAAAGACAATAATGGGTGTTCCCTAAAATGTTTTGCCAATAAGTAAATGCAAACAATATTGTTCATCCTGAATTAGCATAGCTACCTCATTATAAATTTGAAACTAATACTTATGACATGGCATTAATAAAGTAGGATGGCTCTCCTGCCTGCAATGATATACGATGCACAAAAGTCGTCTGTACAGCCCTAGCATGTTCCCTACTAGTACTAACACATCTTTGTGCCCAAAAATCATACAGCTTCAAATCCACACATAACAAACACTTCCTCCCAAGTCATAATTAATTAAAAAATACCTGTGAGCTCTGCACTTCTGATTTAAATTTGGACAGGTTGGACTCTTGAATCATTTCAGTCTAAAACAAAAACAAAAAATCTCATTAGTCAGGAATCTAAATTGAAACCACAACATTTGGTAATACAGAGCCAAATTGTACACCCCCACAGAATAACAGCAACAAAAAGACGAGTGATTCACAAATCTAGTCCCTAAAACTGTAGGAGTTGAGTATTTGTTCTATGAAATTAACAAAATTACAAAATGACTCCATAAATAAAAAATCCTTGATCAATTGTCCTTTTAGATCAATAAATTTAGTCTCTAAAGGTGTCCCGAATAAGTTAAGGGTCTGCTTAGCGAAAATGACAAAAGAACTATCTACATTATTTCCGAAAATGCATCATCCCTAGACGGCATTCTATCTTCACTCCATCATAATGAATCACTTCAAAAATCTATCATCTTCTTATTAGCAAGTTAAAACGAACACATATTCTAGGAAATGAAAAGAGGAAATGTTTTCATAAAGTAAACAGACCCACATAAATGCAAGGATTTTCAATTTCACGAATCACTTGGAAACAGTAGTAACTTCATAGACCAAATTATCTAACCACTACAATTTCACCTACTAAATTGCCAATTCACTAAAACCAATAAAGCATGTTGCACCCAAGGTTCTTACTTTCTGCATTTCTCCTTTGGATACCAAAGCCTGAGAAACATTTTCAAGACTATCATTCAACACTTCAGTTATAGCAGCAGTTATAGCCTCAGCTTGCTTTGAAGGCACTCCTTGCCCTTCCAATCTCCTAACCTACAAAAATCACAATTGAAAACAATAAGTCAAACCATGAAATCAATAAAACAAAATGCAACCATAAGTTACAATATATTTGAATTGACGGTGAGTTTAGCAGAATCACGATGCACGGAATTTTAAGAAAAGCTGCGTGCTACCGTGGTATGGTCAAACTCATCGTGATTCCAAACATGCACAAAGTAAAGAAATATTAACAAAAAAAGGGCAAAAGGTGAAATTTACAAGAGCTAATGTATCAACGAGGAACAAGTGTTTGCCATTGGATTTGACCAATTGAGATTGTGAAAAAGATCTTGTGGTTGAAGCTGAAGATGAAAAATATGGATCGAAAATTGAAGTTTGAATTTGAAGCGAAGACGATGATTGTGCTATTCTCGAAATCCCTAATTCTCGTAATCCAGATAATTGTCGCATATGTCTACAAATCGCAGCCATTGAATAATCGAAGAGCGAATTTCAGGTTCTGAATTCGAAAACCTTCACAACGATAATGAAAGAAGAAGAAGAAAATGTTGGAGTTATATTTGCAGAGAGGGAAAATGGAATTAAATGAATGCAGAGTTAGGTTCTGTAAGGGTATGAAAAAAGATTAAAATTAAAATAAATAAATTTGCGTAGGGAAATGTGAAATGGACGGTTACCTTTTTATCTAAAAATTGACCAATCAAATGAAAGCACCTACAACACGTTACACGTTGTTTTGGAGTGTTCTTGTTGATTGTGTGTTGAAGAAAATGTTTTGTACGTCAAAAATAAATTTGTTCTGTTTAGAGATTAAAGTATTGAATTATATTGTCTGAAATTTTTCTTGACCTCATAAGGTATGATAGAAGGAGGAATGAAGGGAAGAATATTTAATTAGATGTCATGTTTGGTTGAGAAAATAAGAGAAAATGCTAATTTACTTTGTTTTTACAAGGAAAATGTGCCAATTTCCTTGAACAATGAACACATCATGTTTACTCAATACTTCTAAATTTATTTTGAAGATATTATCTATTTCCTTTTAACCAAAATGACGGATAGTTTTTCTTATCAAATAATCTAGTTGCTAAAAAATCATCTCTCAATAGGGTGTTAGGGTTCAAACTCTAATTCCTGCATATTAAAATATATTTTTCCTATCAATTGAGCTAAGGACGTTTTTCTTACTTCATGCATAAATTACTTTCTTTTGTAAAAATGAGACAAATTTAATGGAAAATATAGTGACAACTATTAATTACTAACTACTAACACTTGACTATCCAAAAATTAAAATTAGATAGCACAAAACAAAACTCTGAATAAAGTTAAAAATTTCGTTCTTTTTCTTCTATAAAAAAAAAAGGTTATTTTTCTAAACTATTGAACATATGATGTTACACTAATAGATGAAACTAATATCGAGTTTAGCTCAATTGGTAAAGACAATGTATAATATATACAAGGTCTGAGGTTCGAACCACAGACACCAAAAAAAAAAATAGATGAAACTAGATCCAACATTGACTACATTTGTTTCTAAGAAACGTATACAGAATACTAGAGCACCTCCATGGCATAGTGATGCCGTGATATCCTCCAAAAAAAAATTAATTTGAACGTTCATATCTAAATTTTGTGGCCACCCCTCACCACTTAGCCTGTATTAAAAAAATATATGAAAAAAAGGTCATGTTTTTTCTCTTCCTATCTATATAGTCTATTCATTTACACAAATATAGTTATTATTTTTTCACTGATAAGAATTTTATTTTATTTTGCAAATGTAAAACATGTGAAAATTTATATTTTTACTATATTTTTTGCTTTTTGGTCTTGCACTTCCTTCATCCAAATTTCTGGTTCTGCTCCTGATTGTATGCAAGAGACACCGTTATAAACAGGAAAACATGTATCCAATTGAAGTTGGTCTAAGATATGCTGTGTAGCCCACAGATAAGATGAATGGCCATCAATGTAATCTGTGACATCGACCTACAAATCAAAATAACACACATTTTATTAAAAAATATGAATATTTGAATTTCATGAATGCTGTCAATGCTGTCATTATTCATAGGATTGCAACTTTCTTGCAAAAATATTTACATGTTAACAAAGAGGATGAAAAAACATCTTACATTTTGGATCCCTGGAATATCAACTGGTTCGATTCCAGCTAATCCTTTTGTAAGTAGACTGCTCAAAGTAAAATAATTCATTATAATTATAATTTCAACTTCCTGTCTATTAAAATTGAATCTTGTTACAGGTTACTTAAAATCACTCTGCACAAATTGATCAAAATAATAATTCTACAAAACTTACATAGTAATTATGCACAAATTACCTACACATAAGTTTAATCAATTGAAATTAACTATGTCATATTATTATGACCAAATCTCTCTAACTGCTTGCACTCACTCATCTCTAAACTTTGGCAGACACCATAGCTATAAAGGAATGTGAGAGGGACAAATGTCCACATATGAAAAAGGTGCACTGTGAAAATCAACGACAGCCGTGAGACAGATATTGGTGCAGATCAAATAGCTGAAGCGGAGTCGATAAATATATGGAACTATGTTCTCTTCTAATACTTACAACAACATCCATATAAAAGCACATATCATGCTATGATATTTTTAATGTGAACTTTCACAAGTAGGAGTATGAGTGTATATGAGCTAATGTAGCAGTAAGGTAGGTAGTGTATTATTTGAGCACGATTCATTATAAGCTCGAACAAGTTCAATTATTTTGTTAAATAACAAGCATAGAGATCCATATAACTAAGTAAGCACATGTTTTCATTTATTGGTTAGACTAACACAATACATGGCATCCCATGACTTTCTTTTGACTAGAAAATTAAATAAAACTAAATTATTAAAATTAACGGAGCTCTAACTTTGTAGGGTTGACATTAATAACTCCAGGCTTGAAATTAAACTCATTATTATAATACAGAAGGAAATGATTGAGCCATAAAGGTGTTAAAACTTAAGTTTTATATTTTTTAAGCAAGCAAAACCTAGCTTCAAACTTGAGTGAAGCCAAACTTAAGCAAGTTTTTTCACTCACAAGCCAAGCTTGAAACTTTAATGCTTAAGTGAGCTCTATTATACCTCTATTTGCGAGCATTTTATTGAATCAAAGGTTATAGTAGTGAAAGTGCACTTCAAGTGCCTACGACTTTGCATTGCAAAATTTTTACCACTATGTTTTATGTACCTGGCACGGAAGGCCACACCAAGCATCCAGTCATTCCTTGAATATGCATTTACAAACCTCCCTGCTACCGTCTACAGAATACCATGGTTTTTAGAAAAAGTCAGTCTCATAAAACAGGTGAGGAAATGGTATCAAGAGAAAAATTATATCCTCCATATAAACCTTTCTGGCAGCTTCCCAGTTCTCATCCCTGATTGAGATTGGTGCTCCAAGAAGTACAACTCTTTCTACTAGTTCAGCTGCCAATAAAAGGGTAAAACCCTAAAATTAATAAGAACATCTTATTCAACAGATAAACATGAAATGACTACCAAGGGATGTGAAATCATATGCACCCCTCACAAGAGTTAAAAAGATAAAGGTGCATAAAATAAAGCTATCAATTTAATATACAATGTCAAATAATTTAACTTGTCAAAGAAAAACTAAGAGAGGAAGCTAGAAATGCATACCTCCATTTTCTGTTTTAGCCAAACACTGTAGGCAACTGAAAATAACTCTTGCCCCAAGAGAGTAACCTACAAGTGTCACAGGCCTGAAACTCATAGATCAATATCAATGCACCATCTGCAATTCCTAATAATTCAAGTAAAAAAATAGTAAGATACCTATTTCCCTGCAATCCTTTTAATAATACTTCGGCAAGTAACTTTCCTGCTTTGTTTGATCTGAAAAACAAATTAACCAAGATAAGTATATCTAAGTGTAAACTAGGAACATAAATTGTTCACAAACTTTTGAAGCCATCGCATTTAAAACACCCTTGTAGCCAAAAAGACAAACATAACCAGATCATCCAGTAAATTGTTTTTAGCTAGAAAATTATGGCGTTTAACCACACAGGTGTAGATTTCATTTTGGCAATAGGTCAAATTAGGTGTAGATTTCACCTTAGAGGTGAATAAGGTGAGCAGCAGAATTCCAATTTTGTGAAAACAAAAAGGAAAAAAATAATACGATTAATATAAATGAATTGGTGGTTGGATTTGGATATCCATCCCATCCATGAATCCTGAACAGGTTAAATTTCCTTAATAATATGTTAGTAATAGGCCTCCTATCACGAGGGCGTATGTTAGAAAGAAGCCTATAGATCCAATTAGGCTTGGGGCAAAAGTTATATAATAGTAGTAAATTGTTTATTCAATATATTATAGGGTGTTTGTTTAATTATTAGTAGTTGCTATATGTGCAGTAACTGCTACGGGAAGTTAGAATAACAAATAAAGATGTTTAAGAAAAGAGGGGCATTTAGATACTTTGAGACTGGTTGGGAGAGACTAGGCTCTCAAATTCCTAGGGCATTCTCATCCTTTTCATCATTTCCTTTGTAATTTACAGTTCAATGTGTTGTATTCCTCTGTTGTAACGGTTGCTAAAGTCATACCAATAATAAAGAAGTATTTTCAGTGTTTATTTTAAATTCCAACCAGTTCAATCATAATATTTTAATAATTTAAAATATACTATTAGTTTTTTTTTTTTACCCATCGATTATGACCCAATCCAAAATCTGTTTGCCTTAGGTTAGATGAAATCTTAGTTCCTTGCAGTTGTCAATTTCTATGACTCGGTTAAGTTTGATAGTAATACACTAACTATCCAGCAAAATCAACTGAAACCCTTGTTAAAACATCAAATGTAATAGTATCTGTAGATATTTGATGAGATGCAAAACATAAATCTTATACACCTATTTTACAATTAACTTTCTACGTCAAGCACTATAGTAGTGTAACAGTGTGCAACTAGTAAAAGCTTAGCCCAATAACATTGCAAACTTAATGACAATTCTAATTCCTAATACTCCATGTGTCTAACATCTTGAATTCCATACATGACATCAAATGCTAAAATCACACAGAAGTTTTTCTCACAGCCAAGCACACTTTCTAGTCTACTCAAAATCAAGAAACAAAGTAACAAAGTAAACCTGTTAATAGCTATTGTCCATTTACTGTCAATGAAATCAGTTGCTGCAAGTAATACAGCTGGCCAAGCCAGAGCAGTTACAAGTGTGCTCAAAACGGTCATCATTGCCCCTTGCTTCATCAGTTGCATTGCAAGTCCTGATGCAAGTCATGGAAATATTAGCATCATACACAAATATACTTATATACATACTAATAATAACATAGAAGTGACAGAAACCTAAAGTCCAAAGCAATTACTTGAAGTAAGCCAATCCTGAATCGCAGTGCTCACAGCAATCAGATTCTTAGACTCCCATTGAAGTGAATACCTAACTTTTGGCAACGCCGTAAAAGGTCATTTTTTTGTGCGATCATCAATCATAAGAATGATATCAGTGCAATTTCTAGAATCAACACAAATTGAAGTAAAATATATATAAGAATAAGGTCATTTCAGTAATAAGATATTTATTTTAATCGACAAATTGCACCCGATCCAAGCATTCCATGCTGAAACAACCTCCTTTGACTGGCAACAATTGTAATGAAATAAATATCCACTATTTTACCTTTCCAAATTGTCATTCAGTCCTTCCCATGGTCTAATAAAATCTTCTTTCTCAAAGACAAATCCAGAGATCAAGATCTCGACCCCTAGCCTCTGCAATCAAAAGTTCAAGAATAAACTAATTTCAACAATAAACCAAGTGCCAAAATATTATCTGATAATACAAGAAAGGTGAGACAGGCTCATACATGAGAATGCAGAATCACAGATCATAATTCAATTGAGGAAAGTCTTGTCGCAAAAAAACAGGAATATAAAAGTATAAAAACTTACGCCTTGGTTATGGTTTCCTCCGATAGGTTTGAAATCAAACTCATCAACACCCCCTACTCTCCTAGCCATCTTGCTTCCCGTAAGTCCAGCACCAGCAGCTGATAGAGGTAGAACAAAATTAAAAAATTTCATCACCTGAAAACAGAATATTACTGACATATATAAAAGTAAAAACAAATAAGAAACCAATTGTTCTACAGATGCTGATTTAATCATAATAGTAAAACACAAAAACCATTATGTACTGCAAAGAAATCAAATGGACCGTCTTTGGGATATTTCAGATATTAATGATAACAAATCACTCCACCAGTCAGTTAATTTCTAAAACTAAAGATAAACTCCCACGCTACCCCTTTGTATATACTCCTATAAACAATCAAAAGATGAATTTAAAGAGTTTGTATTCAAGTGTGACAGGGAGTTATCTTCTTTAAGCAATTACTGTAAGCATGTCAATCTATTATAGCAAAAAAAATATAAACCACCCTTATGTCACAACCCTTTCTTTTAGTCAAACAGTAAAGTAAACCAAGAACCACCATATTGAAGACAGATTCAAAACCCAAACTAGAATACAACACAGTGCACCTATAATACACATTAGCATGACAAAAATGACTTGGTGATACCATCTATTTCCATAACTGGAATGAAACTCGAAAAGAAAGAGTGTAGAAGAAATATTAACATATAGTGTGAGAAAATTCTGGCAAATCCAATCACATATTTGTACCTCCAAATGATGCAGCAACAGCAACAGAACCAGCAACAGTTCCTGCAGCACCGGCAGCTGCAGCAAATCCACTGGCACCAATTACAGGAATCAGAGTACCTAAAGTTGGAGCTAGAGCTCCAAGTCCAGCAGCAATTGCTGGTGCAGCCAACCCTGTTGAACGGTTTATTAAAACCATATTCATGTGGAAATGATTCATTTAATACTATATATTATGTAGTACAGTCAAAAAGATGTTAAGGATTCCGTACCACCAGTAATAGCCAACAAGGTTCCCCCAGTAATTGCAGCAGCACCGATAATACCACCACGCTTCAATTTTGCCCATTTGCTTCCTTTTCCTTGAGCTTCTTCTTTATTTGATTCTTGCTCTTTAATGATAGCCATTGCAGAACAAGTAACCATGGTCTCAATGGCCTCCTGCAAAGCGAACATTCATCTTCAATCTTCATACTTAGAAGATATCAAACCAGTAAACATACAAGATTTTAATAACCCGTAATATAACATATGCTCAACTTGGATGTCAGTAACTTAGAAACCAAGGTAAATGTATTTGCGTTCACAGCAACAAAGATTAATTCCCGACATATCTTGTTAATCCAGTAAAGATAATCATAAACCACGCAACTCATAAACTTAAAACAGATTGTTTCACTATCAACAAAGTTCTATATTGAAAAAAATTCATCATGCAAAGTTGCAAACCATTTTTGTCCACTTGACATCAAGCCATGTTGCCAGCAACCTCAGAGCCACGCGATGACGAGCATCATAACCCTTTCTCCTCCGCTTACATTCTTTGTCATCTTCACGCAAATCCGAAAGACAGGCAGAGAGAAGTTCATACAGAACCGTCACTTTCCTCTGATCACTAAGCATCAGCACTTCTTCAATTGGTTTCTCATCAATTTTACTATTATCAGATACCTGTTGCGGGTCTTCCAAGTTGATTAAACTATTATCAGATCCCTGTTGCGGGTCTTCCAAGTTGATTAAAGGGGCAGCATCAGTCTCCTTCTGATTGCCCAAGTTTACATCAACATCAGCCTTTTCAGGATTAGATTGAACATCAGGAGCCGAATATTTTTCACGACACTGATGCTCGTATTCATTAATCCTCTCTCTTTTAGAGTTAGAAGGCTGCAAATTCTTTTCCATTTCAAGTACTATAGCATCAACCGCTTTAGACAATGCAAGTTCTTGTTCTAGCCTTTGAGCAGATCCAGCAGAATCATCATCAGGTTCTTGTGATAACAATCTCATAAACTGAAACATTCACATACATGTAGATATATAATCATAATGGGATACAAAATCATTAAAGTGAATGTGTTATTACTAAAATAAACCATCAATTTAGCCTCTAAAGTATCACTCTCTTTCCAATTGTAATCCTTAATATCATATTAAAAACATTTTAGTCACTGTAGTCCTTACTATCATTATTGGAGTATATGAAATTTGTCATTTTAGCCCTTAATATCTTAATATTAATAGCAGAGACTCAAGTGATAGAAATTTCATATACTTTAGGCAGTAATTACTTTTATCTACTTTAGTGACTAAACTGAAGATAGTGATCATTTAAGGACTAAATCGATGGTTAATTAATTCTAATTACAACGAAGGGCATGTTTGAATTTGCTATGTGAGCTTATCTATTGGCATACAATTTGTAAAACTGTATGGAAAGATTTATGAAAAATCTTGTGACATATTCGAAAGTTGTTTTCAGCTTATTTTCATAAGCTATCTTAGAGAGCTTCTGAAAAATAAGCTGAATAAAAACTTATATTAAAACAGCTTATAGTTTATACGAAAAGGGTTTAACTGAAGATAATTCTAGAAGAGCAAAAATTGATCCTGGAGGTGTAGAGTTGAATATGCTTTGACATGTTTGGTTGCTTTACGATTATAATTGATTCAGGATTTCTAGCTTTTGATTGTATAATTGATTTTTACACACAAATTTAAAGTTCAACTCATTTTTTTTTATATCGAAACACAAATCATTTTACATTCAAGTTTACTTGTACTCTTTTAGACAGAATCAATTTTACAAAATGAATTGTTGTGACGGCAGAACCAAACATACACTTTATCTTTAGTGATGAATGAATGAGAAAGGAAGAAGTTAGAGAAGAGACATACAGGTCCAACATGATGTGTAGCGGTAGAAGAACCAGCAGTTTCCTCTAATCCATACCATGCAGATGAATCAATATCTAGAAACCTATTCAAATTCAAATTCAAATTCAAATTCAAACTGAGAAAAACTAACGAGTAACTTAAGTAGAAGGGGAAAAGAGTGGAGTTATTTAATGACGAACTTGAAAACGGGTCGGAGCAAACCGGAATGGTGGTGGACCCAAAGATGGGGATCATCGGAAACAGAATCGGAACTGCTAGAGCTACTACTACTAATTCGATTGGTGTTGGAGATGGAGTCATCAGAAGCAGGTAAAAGTAGAATGCGGGTTTGGTTAATTTGGGAATCGTGAAGGGATAGTCCGAACAATGCTGCGGCAGCGTATCTTTGTGTCGGTGATAGAAACGACGTCGGAGTCGGCGACGCCGTGGCCATCTGGAAAGTGATTGTTATGGAGATGAAACGTTGTCGTATTGTTCAGAAGAGGATGGTATTGTTGTTCGCGTGATTGTTTAACAAGTGAAAAATGAATGAAGTGGGTTGAATTCAAAGTCAAAGGGTGTTTAAACATTACGCTCGGTGAACAGTGACGTGGCGCACCGGAAAAATTTATATTACAGTAGGAAAATTTAAACAAAAGATTTTACAGTGGACTTATATTACAAAGATAAATTACTATTAATCCTTATTTTTATCATAGAGTTCCTATGTAATCTAACCTAAAAACAAATCAAATGACACCATATTTGATGTCAAAATTTTGATGTTGAAATATTATTTCTTTTGATTGAAACTATGGGAAAAAATATTGGGTAAAAACCAAATAACAAATAGTTAATTTTTATAAAATAAAATATTATCCTCTAAAAAAAAATGTAAATAAATGAATAAATATTAGATTGAGGAAGCAGGGTTTTGGTGTGTGCCCTTTGGAAAGTGTTTATCCCTTCTTCCCTCTCCTCCATTCTCAAAAATCATCATGGTGATTCAATAACCCAACAACACTTCCCCACTTCTTTTCTAACGCCGAAGGTAAACAAACAAACAAACACACTTTCCACTCTTATCAACTTCTCGTATCATTTCAGTTGCATTTCATTTCAAACGCTTTTGTTTGTGATTATCATTAATTCCATTTTCATTCTCCTCTACTGCACTAGTTATTCAAATTCTCTCTAAAAAATTTACTGTTTTTTTTTTTTTTAATTTATCTATGATTTATACGAAGTTCTATTTTCTGTCTTCAAATTGCATCGATTCTGTCGTTTATGCAGGTTCATTTTTATTTTTTTTTCATAATAAAAACTACTCTTATTTCTATAGAATGAATTTGGGTTGTACTTGCATTTGTTGAATTGAACGCACTAGGATATCAATGTATTATCATGTGTCTGTAATCTTATTTTTTTAGTGGTCCAATACTAGAATATGTTGTTGTTACCTTGCTTCTGCTAAATTTGCATTGTAGAAATTAGTTTATTTCGACAAATTTACCGGTGTTTTATGGTTAATTTTGTTAAGAGTCTCAAATTGATTGAGATATGACCTGACAACATGTTTATAAGTGGGGGCAGTCCTGACCGTATAAGTCGGTTTTGTTAGGTTTAGTTATGCCCAACCCAAATTCTAAGAGATTTGATTCAAATGAAAGAGAAAATTTTGGAATTTGAAAACATAGGGATTTTGGGTTTTGGAATTAATGATTTAATTAATTAGCTGTTTGATGGTAGCATTTGGTTTGTATTGCATGATGAGTAAACCCTCAATTTAGTCTTCGAAGTTGGAACTTATGCACCTTTCTCCTACTTGGTCTCTAAAATATATAAAAATTATAGTCCCTCAAGGCTGTGAAATCCGTCTCGTTAGTCCCAAAGATTTATAAGTAGTCTCTAAGGTTTTGTGAAATCCGACTCTTTACTCCTCCCATAAGAGACCATTTATAAAACTTCGGGACTAACGAGACGGATTTCACAACCTTGAGGGACTGGTACTTGTTGTTTTTATATATTTGAGGAACTAAGTAGGAGAGACGGCGTTAATTTAGGGAGTAAATTGAGGATTTACTCATGGATAATTACCATATTTATCTTTGTTTACCTGATGTTGTTCATCGGTTCTCTTTTGTGTGTTTGAATTTTACAGCCTTAAGTTGTGTTCTCTATTCTCACAAAGCAAAAACAGATAGGGTTTTATTTCCTGGAGATTTTTTTATAACAATGATTGTATCTGGGTTGAGTGGTAGTCTCTCAAGATGCCCCCAATTACCTCCTCGTTGCCTCGAATCACGTCGTGTTCGGGTCATGACATTTTCTGTGGCTGGTAAATGTATACAAAGGACAGCATTTCCCAGTGTGGAAAGGTATGCCCAATAAATCATTACTTTTTGAACTTGGAACTTGATGTAAGGTTCATGTTTTGTTGAATGGCAAACAATTAATTATTTTCCTCACCATGTCAATTTACAGAACAAGTTTTTCATCTCCTAGATTGAAATGCAATAGACGACAAGTTCAATTGGTCAGAAGTGCCATGGATGCTTCATTTGGTGATATGTCAAATGATTCTGCTGGTAACTTTTCTATCTTGATGAAGCTCAATTCTTATATTTCATGATACAGAAAATGGATATAGTAAAACTGGTATTTAAGTTAAATAGTATGTTTTCTGAAACAATACGGGTTGTGAAGATAAACTAAACTTGAAAATGATTCTGTGATCATTATGGATGTTTGGTTCTCTCTTGGATGCCAGACTACTTTTTTTTTCCTGTGGTCTTGCTCATTGGTTTGCTAAGTTGAAGCCATTTCTTCGTCTTCATAATTGTTGGTGCCTGAGAAGCTGAACTAAAATAGGATAAAATTAGAGTGATACTGTTAGAGATAATTATTATAGAAGAAAGTATAGGGGTATGGGAAATTAGGAAATCAGTTTCCTTGGTAATTAGTTAGTTAGGAGTTGGTTAGTGGTTAGTTTTTCAGTTTTAGGATAGTTGCTTTAGATCCTTTAATTCTTATCGTCCACAGGAAGTCTATAAATAAAGACTTTCTTCCTTGTTTGATGGATGTTTTGCAAAACTTAGTATTTGACTTGTTTTATCCAGTGTGAAGAGAGTATCTTTTACCTTTTCATATCAATAAATTTACAGGGACGGATAAATTTCCTCTCTGCTTTTGTTCTTTTAAAAGAATCCCAAGAGATGCATTACAAGCCCGAGAGAGGGTAGGTGGCTAAACCATAAGGAGTTCAAAGAGGAAATTGTTTTTCAGTTTGGTTTAGTTTTTTTTCCTCGGCATGTTGGGTGGGGGGAACTGTTTTTTCAGTTAAACAACTGCTTTATGGGTGACAGACAGATGTTGGCTTACTGTTTGACAAGAATGACTGTTTCCCGTCTTCCCTACCCTTGGGCAGAAACCCTCTTGTGTTTCACATGAATCATGACCTTCTTCCCCACCCTTAGGCAGAGACCCTCTCATGTTAAGTTTTCACAAGTGTCATGACCTTATCATATCAAAATCCCTCTCTCCCCCTTTCTCGATAGTTATTCATAAGCTATAGAACCCGCTTATTTAATGTTTAGAGAGAGACAGAGAGTGACACACACAGAATTTTCATATAACAATGTCATATGTCAGCATTTAACACGAGGTGATCCATTTGTGCCACTCCCAACCCTTTGTTTTGGTTGAAATCTGTGAAACGTGTTTACTTGCATGTCTTAGGGGCATCCTCTCTGTAACAATAATTGACACCTCTATAAATTATTTTGCACCTTATCCATATGATATTTGAATCACCTTATATAAAACCAACAATAAGTTATAGCTTAACTTATTATTTTGCTGCTCCTTTGCTACAAATGCAGCTGTTTTCCCAAGAATTAATGTGAGCGATCCATATAAACGACTTGGAATAAGCAAGGAAGCTTCTGAAGAAGAAATTCAAGCAGCTAGGAACTTCCTGATTCAGAAATATGCAGGGCACAAGCCAAGTGTAGATTCAATTGAGTCGGCTCATGACAAAATAATCATGAAGAAATTCTATGAGCGCAGAAACCCAAAAATTGACATCAACAAAAAAATTAGGGCAGTCAATCAATCCCGATTCGTTCAGGCTGTCAGAGGCAGATTTCGCACTCCATCCACCATATTCATTATAAAAACTTCACTGGCATTTTTGTTACTCGGTGTTCTGACCGTTCTCTTTCCAACTGAGGAAGGGCCAACGCTTCAGGTAGCAATATCTCTGTTCGTCACCACGTATTTCGTATATGATCGGCTGAAGAGCAAGATAAGAGCATTGCTTTATGGGTATGTAAACATTGATTTCTCTCACTCTTCTAAATTTGTTAAACATATAGTACTTCACCTGACAATATTGTCTACTAGACCATTGTTGAGCACTTTTCATTTTGATAGCATCACTTATTCCCATTGTATGACATTCTGATATTAATATCATTTTGATTTTGTTGCATTTATGGTTTTTCTCAGCTTATTAGGTTTTGCTTATTTATATATGTACTTTGGTGCAGGGTTGGAGCATTTATCTTTTCGTGGCTGTTGGGAACCTTCTTGATGGTGTCAGTAATTCCTCCCATTCCTATAATTAAGGGACCAAGGGCATTTGAAGTGATCACATCGTTGATAACATATGTTTTATTATGGGTTTCATCGACATATCTTATATGAAGGCTAAAGCTATGTATCTCAATCCGAATGCTGGGTTATTAGCAGAAGACTAATTTTTGTAGTGCAAGTTTACATAATGTTACGCTTTTTTGTTGAATCAGGATTTGTTTTCTTTGTTGTATACATTTTTGTATGAGTATACATACTGGAATTTTAGAGGCATATATGGCGTTTTGCTTCCAAATTTACGTACATCAGACATGTCCTTATTTTGACATGAGTATGACCAAAGCTATTCTTGTTGCCTATACTATCATAGTTATTGACTTGTTTGTTTATACAAATAGAATGCAGAGTTCTCTTGCATAATTGTGAGTGAAATTTTTTCATGAGATTGGAAACTATTCAGAAGTTTTGATATGACCCTTTGCATGTTGGATATATTGAAATTGAAAACTACTAAACAATCATCCCTATGAGAAATGATAAAAATAAATAAAAAAATTACATATGTAAATGTTTGTTTAGGTTTTGTAGACAGAAAATTTCAACCGGACATTCAAGCAATACGCTTTATTCTAAGGCTTAGACTTATCCCAATATATAAACTTCCCTCGGGTTATTTCTAAATTTAAGGTCAATTAACTTGTTAGATTTCATAACCAGATCAATATATTAAGATGTCAATACATGCATAGTTTTGATTTATTTAGCGATTGTTGATCAATTTCCTTTAGAAAAACTTTGTCTACGGAAAAAGAGAAAAAAAAATCTGTTTATAGCATTTCTTGTGTATATTTTTCTTTAAACACAATAACATAAAATCAATATAATTAATATGAACATAAAAGGAGATTCAAGTGTTTTTGAAACCAAACATCTCCTTAATCAAATAGTTTAGTTGTGTATAATATAATATTTGTTATGCAAAAAACAATTCTTCTACAAACTGGTTTTCAATTATCAAAAATACAGTAGGAAATACTTGGATGGTTAAAGCAAGTCAACAACCTGCATTGTTGAGACTCTTGTTGCGGTATATGTAAGGATGCATCCAAAATACAGAAAAAAGAAGTGGGCAACACATTAACAAGATGAGACAATGGGGTTGATTTACAATAAATGGAAGAAGCAGAACTATTATCAGGGGATGAAATCAGCATACACTCAATACAAGAAATGTCTTGGGAAAAGCATTACGTGTACACATATCTTCTGCCTTATGATTGTTCAGTTAATACAAAGGGTGATATATTTCATGGAGTCGTAAGTTATTGTATAATGATGTAGCTTGTACGCAAATAATCACATAGAACTCCTTCCTGAATCGATGCACTCAGATAGCCACAAGTCCATATCTTCTTGAACCTTTTGCCTTACTTTGTGAACTGCATCAGGTGAACTGCAATTCTTCTCGTTACCTGTATAGAGAGAGAGAGAGAGAGAGAGAGAGAGAGAGAGAGAAATCATAACCAGATTGTTGGTTGGTATATTACAACCTTGCATGTAGCAAGCAACTAGCACATTTGTATATACCTAGCATATTTTTATTTCGGAAAAATTAGTTTTAGAGGAAGTATGTTCCAGGGGCTCGCCACAAGCCTAAGGTTCAGAGAGAGCGCTAATAATGGTACTTATATATCATCCATAGGTCCTCAAATTAGCAGCAGGATTTGCACCCAGATCCTTGTGGGATCTGAGCCAAATCCTTACCAACTGGACCAACCTATGTTGGCAGCTAGCATGACATTTTACTACTGTTAATTTTCATAATTTTTTTGTAACCATGAGATATGCTAGACGACCCATATGTGATCATGCAATTGACAAATTGATAAAGGATAATGGTACGAAGTTAACTCCTAAAAAATTGCAGGTTATAAATTGGCAATCTGAAACAATTAAAAAAGCAATAATTTGAGTGAAAATGTTGCACGTACCTTCAATGACCAAAGGAGATTGAGGACACCCTCGTAAATCAGTGCAATGGCCACAATTATTACAAGTGATAAGGTAGGAAGGCACTGAAAGGTTTCAATCATTAAGCAGCATTCAGTGGATAGACACAAAATTTTGCATTGGATACAACAACAACAGTAATCAACAATTTGGGCATCGGTAATCAAAACTTAAGTTATGTACCATAGACCCCACCAACAACTGAACACATTACTTGGTAATTGTTGATGGGAAATCAGTCATTCATTTGTCAAAAGATAGTCATCAAATCAACAATCCATGAAGGATTCTAGAGAAATGTAGGTTGGACATATTGCCACAATGATAGCAAGGATAAAGAATGTTACTGACTAAACTGACAGAAAAAATAAATGGCAACTCACAATCAGTGGATGAAGTTTGTTTGGAAGCATGACGCCATGGATCCTGTGAGCCATTTGTAAATATTATTTTTGAACCTGTTCATACACATACATTATGAGATATATTAAATCAGGTGAATTTGAGATGATTGATGTATATTCAGAGTAAAACCATAAAAGAAATGCATAATATGTAACATCCAGACATGAGAGGCCGCAAAGAAAAGTTTTATTTCTAAGAACTTACCTTTTGCGACTAAGTTATAATGACCAGCTTATTCAAATATGTAAGTAAAAGAGAAATTTGTTTTCAAAATGACTTTTAAGTTCAGGTCCAGAATAAATCAAGAACGTACAAAGATACTATTTAGCTCTCAAATAACACAAATGATAACATAAGAAAACATGTCGATAGTATGGTAAAGTAAGAGAGTCATTTAAACACATTGTTAAAAAAATTGTACATATATCATCATTATTAAGGAAAAATAGAGAGTAAAAAAATAAAATCAGGCATAGGTTAGTTTCTAGACCAGCAATTTTTGTGCCTCCATAGTATAAATTAGTGGCATCAACATCAGGAAAGACACCATCTCCAAAGATATTTTTGCAAAGGTCCAAATGGTATCTGCAATGTATGAGAAACCATTTTGTAGAAGTTAATAGGATCCCAGAGAAGAAGAAAAAAGTTCAATAAAAGAAAGATGCATCAAACAATGGGAAAGAATCCTGTCAAAAGAGGAGTATATCAAGCGAATAGTGGAGATCGGGAAGTTACTTTGTGTCGATTTTTGAGGAACGTATGCTATCATTTGAGGGAGCCACCTGAAAGTACGCAACTTCAGTGCAAACTTGAAACCACCATAACCGAGTAGAACTGTCTTCATTGATTGCAGTTTTTTTCAAATATTCCTGGTCATAAGTTTTTGCAGTGATGCCAAAGGTTCCAACGTAGTACTCTTTGACATATTTGGCATATGCATCCTGTATAATGAATTATATAGTTTTCAGCTAGAGAACATAAGTACCCACTTATATTTGGCATAAGTATCTGGGAGAGGGGTGAGAGCATATACATGGCACATCTTCAGAAATGAATAAATAAATATAATAAGGAAAACCATACCACCAAATCCTCGTCAGCGTTCTTTGCTTCAACCAAAGGCTTGCATAACTTATCTGGATTTCCATACTGAAACTGTACATTCAAAGATCCAGAAAAGAGAAGATGATGTCATGAATTTGAGTACAAGTAATTGCATTGCATAAGAAAAATAGCTACTATCATATGAATTACCGCTATAACAGCAGCATCAGCCAGGTAGTACAAGAAGTCTCCATCAATTTCAAGCTGCAAAAATAGGGCAAGTCAGCACACAACACGGTAATCTAACTAAAAAGTCTAGTAAAGAACATGATTTGTGTTCTGGTGAAAACTATAATGTAATTTTGCAAGGAAAGAGTAACTAAGTAACTAAGGAACAAAGCATACATCATCTGCATTAAAAATTGATCTCAGTGCCTTTCCATCGGTTGCAAGTTTTGTTTCAACGAGTTGAGTAATTTCTTGTAATACTGCTTTACACTCAGGACCAGCCGACTCACCAATCTGCATATAGATAGAACTTATAACTCAATTTTTCATAACTTACATAAGAAGGAACTTTGAGCTACTAAAAAGAAATATCTTCACCTGTTGATCGAATTCGGCAAAGTCTTGAACAGCAAGAACAACGGCAGAACTGGCAAGACTTCCGCATGTTAAATGGGGAAACTTAAGACGGAACCATGCACTGAGTGCTCCAGAATATGAGCCACCAAAAAAGAACCATGGATTTTCAACTCCTGTTCTATTCAGCTTTGCATTTAAAGAATCCTACACAAAAATTACAAGAAATTTGTTGGTGACAAATATCTCAATGTCATTGATCATTACACACCTTCAATATTTGAATGTGACTCAGAATCATATAAATTCCTTTCAAAAATATCTACAAACCCTTTAACAATATGTGAATTGTGAACCGAGCCAATACCTTACATTGAGTATTCTAAAATCTTTTAACAAAGAAATGTCTGTAATTTTTTGTTTTCAACCAAATTTGTAAGGTAACTGTCATCAGCCATGGAAGTAAGAAAAAAGCCAAAGCTTGCCTGATAATACTGGCGAAAAACAGCCAGATCAAAGAGTGCCTGCTTGGATGAAAGATATTTCAAATTTTCCGTCGAGAAAGTATCAAATGGGGTACTTGCTCCATAATAGCGATGTTCAAGAGAAACCACGGCTGCTCCAAACTTCTTTGCCAGTACCTATAAGTAAATCAAGGCACAAACATTTATGTTTCCATCATAGAATCTTAACATCCACAAGGCAACATTTATAAGAGCTTATTTGACTTATCTTATGATATAAGTACTTGCGTAAGTGTTTGAATGAGTTTGTAAAAATGGTTTACAATATGTCCACTAACTATTTTCAGCTTATTTTCATAAGCTCTCAAGAAGCGTATGCAGAGTTTCTCCTTATTTCCTCTTCAATTATGGAAACATCTTATACATAAAAATTGAATGATAAACACCTACTTATTGTTGTGTATGCCTAGTAATTTCTGACCAGTGGATACAATTCAGAGGTAAACTTGTAAACGAGACTGTCGTATTTACTATTTAAACACAAGTTATAATCATGTAACCCCAATTATGATTAATAAAAACCACAGCAGCTGATCTGCTGTTTGAGACATACACACAATTGGTCGAATTTTGTGATCAAATTGTGTCCATTTTATCGCATTTCTTGTTATCCGTTGCTATTTAGTTTCTGATTTCTGTTAATTAACTCTTACTTTAAGTGTTAAACTAAACTATTTAGCTAAATGCCTCCTAATTGGTACTGAGTGTTAAATGCAGACAAATCAACCAGCATAAGCCACTAGAGAACTAAAACCTCTGGTTACTGTAATAAGCAAAAAATGACATTTTAGATTCATTGAATAACCGATGTTTCTGGGCTATAATATTGACGAAATACATCAGATATTGAATAACAGTTGTACAAGTTACTAAATCTAGAAAAATTGCAACTTACACCAATATAGTCATTTACTATCCCATTGCATGTTGATTCACCACCTATCACCAGAAAAATTGGTCCATCCGGAGCCCGGAAATAGTCTAGGAACTCATAGTAACGTTGCCGGAATTGACGGTGATCCTACAATGCAATACTCAAATATGCACAATCAATATTTAGCAAATAAAAAGAAACAATAGAAGTTTTTGTCACATAAAAAATAAATAAAATGAATATTCAATTTAACACTTAAAACAATAAAAGTATAATAAATAATCTTTATAATTTTGAGTTGCTAAAATTAATATTATATACAAATAAATAAATAACATCTATTTAAACCAAAGTTAAAAGTTTAGTTGAATTTATAGAGAGAGAGAGAGAGAGAGAGAGAGAGAGAGAGAGAGAGCATACATAGGGAGAGAAGTGATCGAGAGTTTGATTGAACCATATGACATCAGTGCTGAGGAATCTTCCTTCAGACAATTTGTCAAGAAGCAGCGTACGAGGTGGAATGAAACCAAATACATATGAAAAACACAGAAACAAAAACAACAATGAACAAGCTGGTTTCATCGTTGTTGCTTCTTCTTCTTGCGATTTGTTGAAGAAAAAAAATGGAATGTTGAATCTAATATATAATGGAAATTATTAACTGAATTTAATTTCTTCTCTTTGGGGAAAATGAAATTCCTAGTTACGCTTCAAACAAAAATAGGATATTGTTTGTTTGTTTGTGTATGATGACGATAGTCAACAAATTTACGAAGGTGTGTTAATTAATCAACGACTCAACGTGCTCCATTTTCATACGCTTTTTTTATTTCTTTCCTATATTTAAACATTAACAACTCTTTAGTTATGCCACAATCACATTTACCACTTAATTAACTAATCCCTAAAAACTCTTTAGCATCTATACCATTTTATTAGGAAAAAGATAGATATACATCCTTTTTCATATACCTTTTTATGTATACCTTCATGTGCCAACTATACCATAATTCTCCCATATTTTTAATCAACTAATCAGATTGGGTTTCTTGTTTCAATTTCACATGTGTTTTTCTTCAATTAACTTTTTAACTCATGGAGGGAGATGCAACACGAGGTTGTGATGGAGATGAAGCACGAGGCACACGGAGAGAGAGGAATTATTTTTACGGGATAATAGTCATTTTTGTCTTCGAATATCTAACGAATATCCATAGTAGTCTCTCAACGTATAGAAATAGTATTTGATTGTGTACTTTGTTAGTCGAAATAATATTTGACATTAAAGTATTTCGTTAATATTGTCTTATTAATCATTCAATATAATTACTTCATCTGTCCCGGATTAAGTGAGTCATTTGCTCATTTCACGCATATTAAGAAAAATGTATAAACCAAGGAGAGAGAAAAATAATTTTAAATGTTTTTGTTAAGTATCGGTGCATTATCCAAAGTGAATTATAGTATTCAATTGAGAGTGATGAAAGTAATATTAATTATAGTTATAATTGGAAAAAAAATTGTAATTAATATTGTATTGAAAAGTGAAATGAGTTAATTATTTTAGAAAAATATTTTTTTTACAAAAGACTCACTTATTATTATGAGACAGAGGAAAGTACTTATTATCATATCAATCATTATATGTATTTACTTATTATCATTTCATTCTCTGTATGAATGGGTTATTTTGAGTATTGAGAGATTATTTTAGCATCAAAGACTATTTTGACTAACAAAACGCACAATCAGGGACTATTTTAGAATTTTGATACATTGAAAGACTATTGCGACTACTCTTTACACATTTAGGGACTAAAATGACTATTACCCATTTTTTGTTGGACGTAAAACATGTATACTGTATGCGTAACTCTGGAGACTAATCCCCCGAGCCTTGTGCAACCACATGTACGACAAACTTTTCTTAAGAGTTTTAATGATGTTGAGTGTTCAATGTTAGATTTGAACCAAAGATCTTGATTAAGGTACAAGAGACCCGCGTCATCTCATATAATTGCTCTTGGTGAGAGAATGATCTTTTTAGGAAGGCATCATAGAGAGAAGATATGTGTGAGTTAATATCATATAAGGTTGTTAACCTTTGAAGCCCAGGTACTTCAAAATGAATGACGTATTGTATCCCTTTACGTATCATGCACCGATACTTCCCGATACGTATCAGAAGAGTATCTGAAGATTAAATTTATTTTTTTAAAAAATAATTTTCCGATACTTTTCAGATACATCTGGATACGAGGGATATGCGATGGAAAACCGATATGTACGGGCTACCTGATGTTTCTATTTTATTTGTATATATGTAATTGACTAAGTAATGATGTTTTCTATTTAGGATATGTCATATATGTAATTGATTAATTGTCGCTTTCTTTATTATCAATACTAGCGAAAAGATACTGCACTAAAATTTGAAAATTATGAACTATGTATTTTTTTTATGAAAATTTGATTTTGATTAAACTAAGAATATAAATGTTTGTTGCTTTCTAGTTATGACAAACCAAATTAAACATGATTATCTATTTCAATAAGACCAACAATATAATCTAAATTTTTTTTTGTGACACCAACACCAATCTTTATTATAGAAAAAGTTGTTTAAGAGTATAATTGAGATAATAAAAAAGTAAGTATAAATATACTCATCTAGTTTGTTACACTTTTTAAATAATAAATGAAAAAAAATCAGACTTATATATATTCATGTCGTGTTTGTTACGTTTTTTTAATATTTAAATTTATTCTTATCTATTTGTTACATGAGTTATTTGTATTGAAAATTGAGGGCATTTTTAAAAGAAAAAATCCAGCCCAAAAGTGTTGAAAGGGGTTGTTTTCTTTATATATAGTATAGATTACTTACATTTATATTTCTATTGTTGCCGCGTCTATTTTTCTATGTCTGTTTGGTTTAGGTTTTGCGTCGATTTTTTTTGCTTATGAGTTTTAGTCCATATTTTATATTTTGAGTTTTAATATGTAGTTTAAATTTAATTTTTTTATTGAAGTATCTCAGCCGTATCGTATCTTAAATTTTAAAAAATTTCTGTATCAGTGCCGTATCGTATCGTGTATCATGGCTTCATAGTTGTTAACCCACCAAAGATTAAGGATTAAAAAAACAAACCGTGAATATAATAGGATTATAAATAAGTTTAATTTATCATTTTTTTATTGGTGTATCAAACAGCACTTTAATCATGCTAACATAGTTTTATCATAATTTATCTCATTATTATGTGCACCAAACGAACGTAATATATATTTTTTAGAAATAATAATACTTTAATATTAATGATGAAGGAAATATTCTTTTATACTACATCATCCCTAATTATAAAACCTTTAAAAAAATAATGTGAACTAAGAAAATTGAAAGCGGTTATACATTTGTTTGTAATTACTATTGTTTTTATAATTACATCCTTTAAGAGAGAGGGTTAGTGTATGTTTTCAGTATAGTGTTTAATTTATTTTTTTTGAAGGAACAACATAGTATTTATTGTTGATTGAAGAAAAAATATAAAATAAATAGAGGTATATTGGTAAAGAATTAGGTAATGTACTTGAAAATACCAAATAGATTTTATAAAAAGAAACAAAAAATCTCAAAAGGATCTTATATTCAAGGACGGATGTAGTATTTTTTTGGGTATCATTATTAATTGGTCAACTAAAATTAAAATTAGTTAAAAACAACATTATCTCTTTCTTTTAAGCAATCTAATAGTTGTCTACCAAGAGTAACTGAAATCAAAATTTATCCAAAAAAATAGTAGAAGAATAGAACACACTCATAAAAAATAGACGAGTTCGATTATTATTGACGACCAAAAACTCTTTAATAATTGTTTTACTTACGTTCTCTAATAATTATCAGTTTTTATAGTAATCTAATCATTATCTAATTATAGTAAAAGAAATCAAAATTTATCAAAAAAAAGTAAAAGAATAAAAAATAGACAAATTTGATTATTATTGATGTTTTTAATAACTGTGTAGTGTTAATTTTTGTCAAATATCCTCACAGCACAATCTCACACACATTAAAGTGTGTAGAAATGGGAATTTGTGTGTTTCAATCAACACTCCAACATATTAAAATTCCCTTAAGTTACAATCTGAATTGTATTTATACAACAATTGTTTGATGTATATTATTAATTGTTTATTTAACCTTTCCTTCAAAAAACAAAATTGTTAACTTAACCTTAGTACATTATCTAATAATTCTCTCTTGTTTTAAGCAATGTAATACTACCTGTAAGTGTTTTTTTTTTTTTTATCCCAAAAATAGTAAAAGAATAAAAGATAGATGAGTTCGATTTCCAACGCTAATTATGGCCCCTTTCCCCATCACTAGTAAACACCACCTTTTATTTTTGTTATCAAAATTGGCATGTTACACGTTTGCACCATGCATTTTTACAACATGACATATGCAAGTCCTTCTAAATCACAAATCATCATACATGAACAAATAAATACCATCTCTCACTCTACCTCCATTTCCCCATAAAATTTGGCATGGTCCAACACGACAAAATCTAGCAAATGTCATTTGGTGCATCCATTGTTGCTTCTTTTTTTATACTCTTAGTTAAATTAAAAATGGTATTATGGCAAATATCTATAGTGCACCAACCACATTTCCTCCAAATCTCTACCGTTAGATTTGTCACAATCGATACAAAATAGTAACGGAAAAGAGTGACGGATTTTATTCATGAAAACAACTTTTCCTCCCTAAATTCGTTGAAATTTGTTAGAGATATTTGATTCCGTCTCAAACTCTCATCACTAAATTTCGTTTTTCAAGTAATAATGGGTTGTATGCTTCCATAGAAAATGAGTATGCTTCCATAGAAAAATGAGTGTTAACATTGTACTCTATAACATACATTTTCTAATATACTTTTTACTTGTTAAAATTCGCATGGATTACACTAAATTATATAAGTTTAATGTAAATTTGGTGGATTTCATATTAACTTTGACCAATAAAAAATAGTGTTAAAAAATGTTTATTAGAGTTTGTTACCAGCATTATTCTTCTATTGAAACAAAGAAGAGTTTTTTTTTTTTTTTATCTCAATCTAATAACTCATCAGAGAAAATGATTCGGTAATCTAGAGTTAGTCTTTAAATGAAACACATTAACCACTTCAACTAAATCTCGTATTTTCAAAAAAGAGAAGAATAGCCTTTTTTTTCCTGGTCGTTTTACAAATAGAGATGGACGAAAAAGTTGCTACTTTGTTGAATTTATAAAAATTATATGTTTTCAGTTCTAAAAAAAAAAAGAATAATTATGTTTTCAGTTTTTTTTCTTGGTTCTTGAATTATGATTCTAAAAAATTACTAGAAAAATTATATTCAATCATGAAAATATCATTTCTTCTTGAATCTTCATCTTATCTTCACATAAATATATCATGATTTCTAGTTCCATCTATATTCTATATGCATGGGATGGTTCTGCAATCTGCACCCTTCAACCTCTTTACAGTCAAATAGGAATTAGAGTCAGAAACATATAGTAAAGATCAGATTGTTTATAGAAGGGGGATGACATATTGTTCCTATGTTAAAATGGAGCCAGGGGAAATTTTTACATGGTCCAATCAAACTTCCTATACAGTAATCTTGTTCCAACACAATCACCTTCACAAGATATGTTTCATACTGGACGTCCAACCGAACGACTTCTTTCTTCTGCGTCGTGGCGCAAAGTTTAGGCCAAACATCTCCTTGAAAGCCTGATCTGGCTCAACTGTACCAACCAGCTTTGCAACAATGGTTGCACTCTCTCTAACATGGTTTATATCTTCTGTTTCGGACCATAGGCGATGAGCCAATTGCAACCTCCTATGCTTTGAACTCATACTTATACCCCACTTCAAATACATGTTCTCTCTTTCAGATTTTGATAACTTCCTCTGCATTTGCCTGCTCAGCATTTGTCTCTCTCTTCGGAGATATCTCTTGCTGTTTGCAAAAGAAATACATTATATGTTTTGCATTACACAAAATGTAAACTTTAGTTAAAAATATTAAAAATCAAAAGTTAACACAATACGTGAAATATTATTATTACCTTGATTCAGGGGTAAGGGTTCGTCCATCTTCTAAAATTTGATTATCTTTGAGATAGGACAGTCTTCTCAGTTCTACCTCCATATAGATAGAATCTGATGGTTCCCCTTTGAATAGAAGGAAAAAGTAAGTCCTGTGGACCAATGAAACATTACAAGAATGCCATAGTTCAACAATCTCTTTCTGCAGCAGCTTAAATTCGGAAGACCAAACCAAATGTTTGTCTTCATCAGATTGCAATGTGTTCAACCCAACATCTTTGAACTTTTTGGAAGAAACAGTGGACTCACGTCCTGCCTCCTGAACCTGCCATGCAAAACAACTTAAAGAATCACTTGCTGGATTATTTCAATATAGTAACAAGGGCTTTGATAACAATATATATACAAGCTGTTAACATCATCAGTAACTTGGTTAAACAAAAAAATAAAGATGAATCTATGTATATATGATCAGAAACATTTTAAATTAGATAAAATAGCTTATATTGGCCATCAACACATGAGTATAAGAGCAGTAAGAGAGACAAAAACAAACAAAGGAGGTGAAATATTGAAGCATACCTCATGGTTCGCCGGTAGATTTGGACTTCCACGTTCTTTCTTTTCCCTTCTTACTGGAGATAAATCACTATCATCGTCAATTTCCATTTCAAATGATGATTTCACGTTCTGTATGTCAGCTGTAGAACATCTCACACAATTCCCATAACCGGCCCAGGATAACCTCTCATCATTGGGATTATAGTTTAGTGTATAGGTCCTCTTTTCAAATCCCTGAGGTCTTCCAATGCAGTCTTTTTGGATCCCTATTGGGGGGGTATTCTGAATTATTTCATCCTGGTCAAACCAATCTGAAGATGAATCCTTCATGAGACTTGCTTTACAGCTTCTGCTTCTGGTCAATTTCAAGATTCTAGAACTAGATGCACGTTTTTCTACCAGCAATGGGCTTATTTTCTCTGAAGAGGGTAGAACAAAACCTTGGTGCAAGCTATTCAGTTTTTTGTTTTCCTTTAACTCATATGAGCACAAGTCTTGATTTTCTTTATCGATGTTATCAACTTCTGTCAATCCTGAGACAGCTGCATTTTCCCCAGGAGATGAGCACAAGTCTTGATTTTCTTTGTCGATGTTATCAACTTCTGTCAAACCTGAGACAACCGTATTTTCCCCAGGCGATGAGCACCAGTCTTGATTTTCTTTGTCGATCTTCTCAACTTCTGTCAATCCTGAGACAGCCGTATTTGCCCCAGGAGATGAGCACACGTTTTGATTTTCTTTGTTGATGTTATCAACTTCTGTCAATCCTGAGACAACCGTATTTTCCCCAGGAGATGAGCACCAGTCTTGATTTTCTTTGTCGATGTTCTCAACTTCTGTCAATCCTGAGACAGTCGTATTTGTCCCTGGAAATGAGCACAAGTCTTGATTTTCTTTGTCGATGTTCTCAACTTCTGTCAAGCCTGAGACAGCTGTATTTGTCCCTGGAGATGAGCACAAATCTTTATTGTCTTTGTCTATGTTATCAACTTCTGTCAATTCTGAGATCGCCATATTTGCCCCCGGAGATGATGCATTCGAGTCTGTGTCATTATTTGGACTCAAAGCTGCTGGACTTGAGTGTGTATCTTGATCTTCTGACTCAATGCACCTAGCTTCCCTACAGCTGTCGCCTAATTTATCACCGGGCTGTTCTTGGCCTATCTTCTGATCCACATGATTAGCTACAGCATCATGACTTACAACCAACACCCCTTGAAAAGGATTCCTGATGGGAAGATTCTTTTCCAAATCAGGGAGCTGGAAATAGTTCTCTTCGGAACTAACACTATGTCCATCTGAATATTGAGAAGCATCAAAAGATCTAACACTCTCTATGCCGTCAAAATTTAATAAATTTGGTTCCTCTGTTTGATCTTCAAAGTCCATTGAACTTCGCACACGTAGTTTGGGATACTGAGAACCCAAACTTTCCTGAAAATTGGGTTTGAACATAAATGAGATTGAAAATGAATGCTAATTTTAATGCTTTAGAGTACACAAATACACTTACCAAATCACATGAGGACATATTGTCTCCAACCACTTGAAGCATGTCCTTAATTTGAGAGTGGGCAAGGTCCCGTTGCATTGCCAGATCCATGATCTCTTTCTTTAACTGCAAGCGCAGATAGTAGTCCATAGTTATAGCTCAAAAACACAATGCTCAAAAGTAAGTAAATTAGTCTCATCTTTCCTTGTTACATAAAACTGATGTGCTCGTTTCACAAAAATATTCAGTAACTATAATATACATAATAGAAAGAACACTTGTGTCCTCCAAATCTTTTTCCCTCTTTTTTAAATATCAAACTGTAATTGGCTAAGAACTGAATCTTTTCAGGCAGGGTATTACAAGACAACTTTGAAATGTTTAAAGTCAGAAGAAGATTATCTACATTGTCCTCTTAGTTTAAGAATGAGCGTGCAACACATTACTTTGTAAATAAAAAAAGTCAGAAATAATCTCAAGTATATACTTTATATTGAAGTCTCATGGCAGATAGAAGCATGGATAACATAAAATTAAGTCAACATATTCTAAAATGACTAGCACCCCAGGAAAATTTATACAATCCCCAATATTTAAACTCAAATATGAGTATCAAGGGGTTGCCACAAACCAAATTAAAGCTCACATCTTTTGTGACTGAAAGTGCATCGAATGACTATTACTTTCCACAGGACGGTCATAAAATTCGAAAGTTTAAGTTTTAATCTATCAAATTTTCAGCATAGGGAAAAATATTTCAAATGAAATGACAAAGCATGTGAATTATCAAATTTAATAAAATCACTTAGTATGATAGATAGAACTGAACAGGTCAGCTCACTCATGAGGAAAGAGCAATTCAGTGCAGATAGTGAATGAAAATGTGGGTTTCAGGACGTTACAAGACTAGTAACAAATAGTTGAAACAACAATCCAGTGAGAACAGCATATAACTTATATAATCTGTTGCAAAAATCTTGATGATTACCATCTCAATTTGGAGGTCTTTTTCCCGCAGCAATTCTGCAGAATCAGGTTTACGCTGGGTTGACCCTGACTTTTTCAACTCGCTTTCCAGCCTAGCCAACTCTCTTTGCAATTGTTTGACCAACAATTTATCAGACACCACTACATTGACTTTTGCATTAGTTGACACTTCTTTAGCGCAACATGCAAATAAGAGAGTGTTTCTGGTTTGTTCAACATAGCTCCGTGCAGGACTCATGGTACAGATGATTGCTGTTCTAGCATTGCCTCCTATTGAAGACTGCAGTATGCGGGTTAGCTTTGAATCTCTGAAAGGAATGTGTCCATTTCGCCCCTTGCTGTGATCAAAATCATTTTTTTCTACTTTTTTAGATAAAAACAAAGGATACATTTCATGAAAAGTATATAACATTCTTAATGCATCAAACAGCAGATTCAATACATTTATGATAGTCTGAACTCTGAAAGAGTTTCATCTGATTTTTATTTGAAATTAATAAAGTAACTAGTAACAGAATCTGTAGGCTAAGGATGAGTGCCTAATAAGATTCGATGAATGTGAGTTCATGGTAATGAAAAGCACTAGACTTTGGAGCATTTATGGTATATCATAGAGATTCTTCTGATGCTTGCAAATACTCGATACTTGCTGCCTATAATTTTTTGTGACAAAAGTAGAGAACAATCTTGAAACACCATCATTAAATAAAAAATGTGTCTCTGTGCTCTTTTAAACGTCTCCAAAGGAAAATTGCATGTATGTTAAAGTTATGAGTAAGACTGAAAGAATATGGAGACAAGTATTATACATTTGTGTGAGTAAACACATTTGAAGTGCAACCATTTCAAGCTAACCTGAGTTTGCGGATGACAGTTCCTAGAGTCAGTAAACTACGGTTGATGTGGCATCCTTCTTTCAACCTTGTACCAGCTGAATTAGTTTGTGATGCTCGCTCACTTCCAGCAAGATCAACAAAATTCTGTATCCAGGAAAATAAGTATTATTGCTTTGATTTTCAATTGAAGTACTTTAACGTAATAGAGTGATTCTCATTATTTTCCTTTATATGTGTGAATCAGCCATACCACAGAAGCGGCAAGAGCGCTCGATTTGTAATTTCCCAGAAATTCACGCGCAGAACTTTCAATCGTCTGAAAAGCAACATTATTTAGGCAATGTAAGCAATTAAGTACCGAAAAATTTAACCTCCCTTCAACAAACTTAGGAACCCACGTACCAGTCTTAGAATTTGGTGTGATCTGGAGCTTACTTCATTCAAGGATGTCTCTCCTATCTGCCGTTGTGCTGAAAAAGTTGTCGGATAAGTATATGCAGTCAGCTCTAGGTGGACAAAGGAATGTAAAGGAGGGGAAAAAAAATAATATAACGAAGATAATCTGTGAAATTCCGTCGAAGCAAGAATGATTATAACTATCCGCAGTCCTTACTTTCACAGAAAGAAATAAGTTCTGTAAAATGGTTCCAGTCACGCAAAGTTTCCTCAGTGAGTCTCTCAACAACTGTGCCTTTCTGTTTAAAAGACAAACTGTCAGCAAATTTTCATACACATTATCATTTTTGAAAAACTGGTAAAGATATTTACCTCTGGATCATCAAGTAGTCTGAGTGGTGTAGTGTCAGTACTAAGGAGGTCCCTGACAGATTCGTTATAGATCTCCATCGCTGAAAATTTCAAGACAAATTCCCTTTCTCTGTGCTGTAAAAAAATCTAATCAAAACAAGGTTTTCAAAATGACAAGGTGATGCAGAAATGTGTTCAGTTTCATATACCTTTTCTATGTAATTAAAAATGTCAGCTACAGCATACTCAGTTGTACCACTCATGGTGTACGTCTTTCCACTGCTTGTTTGTCCATATGCAAATATGCTAGCTGATCAAATAGATAACCAAACACTTGATAAGCACCATGAAAGATGCTAATATAGAAGTTGATTGATATGGATGTATATGATGGAGGAAAGCAAGATTAAGGCAGGAAAGAAAACTCACAGTTGATGCCATTGAGAACAGAAAGAGCTACCTCCTTAGCCGCTTCTTCGTACACTTGCCTTGTGGGGCAATCAGACCTAAAAACTCGGTCTACAGTGAAAAGAAATGAAGGTGGATCAAAAGAGGGAAGCAAATATAGTTTCTAAAATTTTGAGATCTGATGAAATAAAAGCCAGACACGGTCTTGTTAAACTTCCTTAACCAAAACAACATTACACAACCTTCTACTTCCATGTTTAATACAACAAGATTATGATATTACATAATTTCCTTCAATGCAGAAAATCTCAACTACATAATATCCAAGACAACAAATATCCAGGCGAGATTTTAAGGCCTTCTCGGAAGCACATAAGATTCCAGAAACTTTTGTGATTCAACATCAATTATGGTGGATTGCTACTGTATTCTCCAAGTTAATTCAGCCTAATCTTATAAATAAAAAAACCATTCAAAAAAGTAAAAGTATATGTTACTCAGGCGGCAATGTAACTAGGAAGTAAATTAAATAAGTGCATGTTTTCGTTAATCTGTTTTTAAATAGAAAAATTGTTGGTTTCCAGTCAAAAGCCATCAGCATTTGGAATTTTGGATCAATCACAAGCTTTTATATAAAGTACAAGCACCAAGTAAATAAATCTAGGATGGATTTGTAACAAAAGCCTCTTCGTACCAAATGAATAGGTTGTTGGATACAAAGACCTTTCAGAAGCTGAAAGGTTGCTCCTGTACATAATGGTATTGTCATTAATGCATTCCCATTCAGACAGATCATTTTTCGCTAACTCCTTATCATTCAGTGGCCGCACACGAACGGAAACAAGAATTCTCTCCTCACCGCCTGTGGCACCTTGCATTGCCTCCTCCCCTGAATTGGACCCCATTTTCACACTTCCTTCTCAACCCTTTTCTCTAAACCTTCAATTCCAACTTCACCAATTCGGCATTCAATTATTTCATTACATTTCAAGTTCTTTCATAAAGCTTGTACTATTCTTTTGTTGGAACTTGGGATGGCGGGCCACCTCAACTTTTAAGCTCCAATCATTATCTGCAGAAACAAAATCATATAAGGTTACCTCATCATAAACAAAGCAAATAAAACAAAAAAATGATAACATTCATGCAATTTTATATTCAAATTGACCAACTTCACAAACTCTTATAATATATACACCATAACTTTGATCCAAAATGCGGTGCATTTTGTATTCTAATATAAAATTTGGAATTTTCTGGGATAGTCTCCAAGACAAGGAAACATCCTATCAAATTCTCCCTCACATGCAACATATATAAAATTAAGTTTTGTACAAGAAAAATACCTACACGGTGACAAAAACTTGGGATTCAATTTTTCAAAGAAAATTCATAACAAATTCAATGTGGTAAGAAATTCAGAAACTAAACTCTGAATATGGATTATCAAAATGGGTAAATAATTGAATGGATGTAATAATATTACTAAAAATCCTAGCTGTGATATTTTTATTTTTGGAGTAATTTCAGTTCAACTTAATTTAGCAAGTAAAACAAAATCCAAACAATTCATGAACACAAATTCCAAAAATAGTACATGAATCAGAAAAATAAATATCTAAAAAATCCAAAAAAATATGCTAAAATTGCAAATTCCTTAATGTGACAGTGAATTTTACCGTGTTTAGAAAGAAACCGTTAAAATCAAAACCGAAGATCACAAATTCAAATCCGAACTTATCAATCTATTATTATCGATGAATCACAAGTAAATTAATGGCATTTTCATATTTCATATAAAGCTAATAATCTAGATCAAAATTCAAATTCAAATTATGATAAATAATCAATAATAATAATTTAAGGTTAAATAGAGAATAATTGAGGAGATTCACCTATGAAAATGCGATCTGAAACGGAAAAGTAGAAGAAGAATGCAAGAAGATGAAAGGAAATGAGAATTGAAAAAGGTTGAGGAGGTGTAGAAAAAAGCAGAGAGAAAGTAAAAAAGGAAAGAGAGAGAATGTGATTGAAAATGTTTGTGGAAATGTCTGTGAGATGTTTTTGAAAATGTGAAGAGAGTTATGGCGTCTCCTTCTTGGTTTGTTGGTAGTTGAGTTGCACTCCATTTTTCATTTTCAGCTTTTACTTTTTTTTATTATCATTTTCAAACTAACAAAGCTTAACTACCGCGCTAAAAAAAACTAGATATATAACGCATACGAGTTTGATTAGAATATGCCTTTGAAATATTATTTCAAATGAGTTAAATGATTGATAATGTTTTAAAATATCATGATATTGTTATATTAAATATAATAAGGTTGTTTAGAACTATATGAGAAGTCAAATTTGTTTAAATATTTTAAGGAAAATTAATATATTTTTTGATCGGTCATATTAGTATTCATAAGTTTGAAGAGGTGTATCATAATTCTTTTTTTTTTTTTGAAGGAAGGTGTATCATAATTCATATTTTATCTTAATGGTGTAATCATATAAGAATTTTTCTTTTTATGGATCACAATTGTATAGTCCTCAAGTTGTTTTGCTTTTTATCTTTGTATCATTTATTCTTTTCGGTGAGAGTTAGAGGCATTCATGTTTCTTGTCAATATTATTGGTGGTTGTCTCTTTTTCTCTCATATTTGTTGATAATAAAGTAAGACAATAATACGTAATAAAAATTACAACTGATCAATCTACTAATTGTTATTTTTTCATCAATCAATAATGCAATGTGTGAGTACAAAAAAATGAGTAGTGCCTATGTGAAACTTTCAGATATATAGAAATAGAAATGAGTAGAAAATGAATATGGAATTAGTTGTGGTTATAAAAGGGTGGAAATGTATATGAAAAATTACACATTAATTTTTTTTATTGGTTATATTTAGAGGATTGTTATGAGACACGTTCAATATCCAAGGATGATAGTATAAGAAATTGGAAGTGTTTTTATAATTTGTTAGGTGCATGAAAACCTTACAATTTTTTATATATGACTATAGTAAATCAATGATGTTTATGTTCATTAATGTAATGTGCTTGTTATTTTTATTTTTTTATTTTTTGTCTAGTGCGATTATAGGTAATTCATTAATAAAGAAAGTATCGCTCAAAAAAAATTAATAAAGAAAGTAATATAATGCATACTTGAGTTATTATATGATGTAAGAAATGTGAAAAGTTTTGTGACCTAAACTTATTAAAGAGATATACATATAATTGTCTAGTGTGCTTATAAGTAATTCATTAATAAAGTAAGTAACGGTTGAGTTATTATATGATGTAAGAAATGTGAAAAGTTTTTGTGACTTTTTTTCGGTGTTTGGAGTTCGCATTTCGGACCTTACATATATTATTCATTGTCTTTATCAACTGAGATAAACTCACAGGGACAAAAGTTTTTGCGACTTAAATTTATTAAAGAGATATATAGATATAATGAGAGAAAATATAACATGTTTATTCTTTTTTTTGTCCAATGTGTTTATTAAAAAAAATTTAACTTAAACTTATTTATATTATTACTATTACTATATTATTATTATTTTTGAAGAAGAAACTATTACTATATTATTATTTTAATTATTATTAGATTAGATAGGATATATATTATATTATTAGATAGAAATCAAAAGATGGCGTGAAGATTATTTTAGAGGTGTCACATCATTATGATTTTAACGAATCGAATAGGTAAAACTATTGTTAAAAAAAAAAGAGGAGGTAAAACTTTTTATGAGGTGCCACATCGCCAAAATTCTAGCTCATATATAAGATGTATAATTTTTTTTAGCAATAATTTTTTTAATCAAACAAAATCACATTTTTTTTTATATACTAATAATAATAAGAACTCATTTTGATTACTTCAACTATTATCAAAAATAATGTAACATATAGATTGTTTATAATAAGAATCATAGTACACGACTAAAGGGAGAAATAATCACAATGCCATTTAAAGTGAATGAGTAAATAATGACTAATCAATTAGAAATAAATTATATAGTTACAAAACTGAGAATTAATCAATTCTTTAAAGTCATGCTGCCAAATACACTACAGGTCACGGCAGGAAGCAATGAAGAGACTTAGGTGGAAAAAACCAATGCCTGGACGGCTGAAATGTAACGAGGACGCTTCGTTCTCATCTTCCACTGATAAAGTGGGTGTAGGTATGTGTATAAGGGACGAAGAAGGATGTTTTATTCGTGCAAAAACAATGTGGCACACACCGTTATGTTCAGTTGACATTGGAGAAGCATTGGGGCTGCATCACGCTATTCGTTGGGTTCATGAGCTACAACTACAAAATGTGGATTTTGAGGTAGATTCAAAGCGTGTAGCGGACTATTTTAACCGAGGCAATGGTGATATCACAGAATTTGGGGTCATTATGGGTAGTAATAGACATTATTGTTCTCTTTGTTTACCAAACTCTCATGTTGAGTTTTCTAGGAGGCAAGCGAATGGGGTTGCCCATAAATTAGCAAAGGCAGCCATTTCCGAGTCTAGCTTCCGTATTTTTGATCATGTTCCAACATGTATTAACGATTTGATATCTAATGAAATGCTATAAGCATATTCCCTTCAACAACAAAAAAAGAGAGAGGATGTTAAGTTGTTAATAGTGTCATAAAGTTTTTTAGAGGTGTCAGACACAATCCAAGCCTCAGGTTAACTCAAGTTTAGAATTTAAAGATATGTATATATATAAGGATTTGCTAGAACACACCCACTAGTTTTTATGTGGGAGTGTTTTTGCAAGTTATAACTAAAAAGTTGATAAATACACCTTAAGGTGTATGTTGCTATAACACACCTTCTAAAAACTAAGTGGGTGTATGTTAACAACTCCTATGGACATTTGCTATAATACACCCACTTATTTTTTAGAAGGAGTATTTTAGCAATTGATAACTAAAAAGTTGTTAAATAAACAACCTTTTAAGTATATTTAAATAAACAATTAGAAAAAAAATCATGTAATGTGAACCACATAATGAACAATTTGGTAAAAAAAAAAGGTAAATAAATGACACTCAAATTTTTTGGTGTTAAGAATCTGATCTCTAAAGAAGGAGGCTATTTTAATGTGGATCACAAAAAAATCATATATTGAACTGATTTAGATTATATAATCTGAACTCTTCATCACCTTATAAAGTACCAAATTTAACACGGTCTTGAACTAGTTCGGATTATATAAACCAAACATATCTAAGATGGGTTCGGATCATATAATTTGAACCAGCTCAGAGTTTGGATGGTTACTTGTTCAGGAAAAGTTACTCATTGAACATGTTTTTTTTTTGTGGTCATACCAATTTCATTGACTGGTCAGACCAGTTTACCATGTTTTTTTGACTCTATTTAATGGTCCGTTACACATTATGCATTCATGTGACCCAAATTCCTCCTTATAAATACCTATTAATCCTTCACAATTTCTCATTTCATCATCTCACTTTCTCTCCTTCTCCTTTCTTCTACAACGTGCTTCCATCTTTGGCCTTTCATATAAAAATGTTACTCTAGCATTTTAGGGATTGTATGAATGGGCAAAAGACATGGCACCATTTGTTTCGGTGTAAAGTTGATCATTTTGGGCATAAGGTTGACCTTTAAAGTCTCTTTCGCCCTAGACAGGAAACAAACATTACCCCAACTTCCTTCGACATCCATCTTTTTCTCCTTCCCCCTCCATCTTCTTGTACACAGGTTTACCTTTAGGTGTTTAATTAATTTGTGTAATAAGTTTCAATGACAATGTAAATATACTATGAAAGATACAATCTACTAATAAAATGAGAGTATTACACATTTTTTGGTCTCTTTACATTTTTGTCTCTTAATTTTAGTCATTTTCAATTATGTGTTCTTAATATCATCTACAATGTTGTTATGTAATTCTGAGCAATAAAAGGTTGCATATTATATATGCCGAAATGTAGTTTGGATTATATTTGTCAAAAAAATAGGGCGCGTCAGAAACTAAATAACCCATTATTTTTTGTTAGTTAGTCCTCTAGACTTACGCCACAGTGATTTTGATTTTCGCAAACTTAGTTAAACCAATGATTTAAAATCCTAACCTGAAAAACTCTAGAAAATCTTACAAGTGAAAAAGAAAATCTCGCAAACTTAGTTATATTCAACATAAATTTACAGCAACTACAAATAGTTATGCTCTTTTTTTTTTATGTTTTTTTTAGGAAACAGTTATGCTTTTATAATTTAGAAATTTACATAGAGATACATTCAAAAGACAGATATATTTTTTTTATTTTTTTAAGGAATATTAATTTTTCTTTTTGAAACCGCCGATATTAGTAATAAGATGTTAGGTTAATATTTTCTCATTCCTCAGAATTTAAATCTGGATCCTAAAACTCAATTAAACTTTAAATCAAATCACTTGAACTACTCAATTTTTCATTATTATTATTGTTGTTTGCTCATGAATTTTATTCAATAAATCCTCAGTTTAGTCACTAAATTTATAAAATCCATCAATTTATCTCTGCTATTAAGATGTTAGAGACTAATAACATGAAAAAATTCATATACTTGGGGAGTAGAGAACTTGTATCTTTAACGTAACTTAGTTGGTAGGAACAATGTATTGTAATTTGTAATGTATAGAGGCTAAAGTTCGAAGCCCGGAATCCCCACTTGAAATTTTATCCACTAACCTACTTAAAAAAAATAAAAATACTTAATTGATGTATTCCATATACTTTAAATATAATATTTATATATTTTAAGAATTGAATTTGAGAGAAAATGATACTTTAAGAAAGAAATTGGTGATTTATTTTACTTTATTCCACACATGGTTGTTTTTTTATCCCGTATGAACTGCACCAGCAACTATGCTTCCTTTCACGAAAATTCTAATTAAAGAACCTTCCAGGAAAACTCCTACTCACAAGGACAAGAAAATATTTCCTCATGAAATTTCTAATATAAATAGGAAACAACCTAGCAAATGAAATTCACTTCCAAGCTAACACGTAAAAAAAAAAGTTTAGCTGAGTGAAGTGTCCTAAGGGAAAATATTGGAAAATGGGGATTGAGGAAATTGGCAGCTATGAAGCACCACTACCCCTTCTCTCACTGAATCATGTGTCCATATTGTGCAGATCAGTGTTGGACTCTATGAGGTTTTATGAAGAAATCTTGGGTTTTGGTCTCATCAAACGCCCTTCCTCTTTCAAATTCAATGGAGCATGGTTAGTTCCTATATAATTTGCTTCATTACCATTTTCTTCATGAAATTTTATATCCATTATTTTGTTTAAACAAATATTTAATGAATTACAATTTTTTGTTTTGTTATGTAGGTTGTATAATTATGGTTTTGGAATACACCTGCTTGAGAATCCAAATTATGATGAATTTGATACCCCTATGAGTGAATCACGACCCATTAATCCCAAGGACAACCATATATCATTCCAAGTAATTAAACTGTGCCTTTCAAATTTCTAGTCAAGTTTTAAATCTAGTAAAATACTACTATAGTATGATGAATGAATACGTAATTGCAATTAAAATTTTAAAAAATAATTACTAAAAGTGTTTCAATTTGGTTTTGTGCAGTGTACAGATGTTGGGCTAGTGAAAATGAGGTTGGAAGATATGGGGATGAAGTATGTTACAGCTTTGGTAGAGGATGAAGGAATCAAGGTGGAGCAGGTGTTCTTCCATGACCCTGATGGATACATGATAGAACTTTGCAACTGTGAGAATATCCCAATAGTGCCAATTTCTTCTTCTTCTTGCTCTTTCAAGGCACGAGGCCACAGCTTTAAGAAGACTGTTTCTAACAAGTGTGGATTCATGGAAAATGTTATGATGCGAAGCTTGAGCATGGACATGATGAACTTTGCGTTTTAAGTTATTCATATTGTTGAAATAAGGTGTTGAAAATAACCTCAACTTCCTCTTTTTGTCTGTAAGATAAGGAAAGTGTTTGTTCTTCAAAACAAGGAAAAGGTGCAGAGCATTGTTGTTAAATTATGTATTCAAAACTATTTAAAACTATGTTGTATATGTTGTGCTTGAAATAATAATAAAATTGTGAGACTTGTTGCATGATACAGCTTGTAACAATTTTTTAACAGGGGACTTTTTATTATCTTTCAACCCAGAATGAAGAAAATAACAGTCTATCTAAATTATATTGTTTGGTCTGTAAATTCTAGCTCAATTGGTAATTGCCAATATTATTAGTTTGAACACCTTTGTCTAGATTCAAACTTGAAACCTGGTAGTTGTGTGTGAGTTTCAAGCGGTCATTGTCACTTCAACTATAGACAAAATAAGTGTTCTTTGACGAGGTAGAGCTGGCTACCAAAAACTTTTGGAATAGGTGAATCCATTTTTATCACCCTGTACCACATTGTATTGTTTGTTTCATATCAAAACGAAAGGAAGTAGTTTGGTTTTCAAGAGAAAAAAAAATCAAAAGATACAATCATTTTACGATCAAACTCCTTTTAGCCGCCACCAATTCTACTCACTTTGGATGATTATTATCCAAACAACCTATCAAAAATATTAAAAACCTCAACTGAGTCTAATGCAAATAAAAAGCAAAAGACGTAGACGACAAATTAGGCAAAGTCACGATATACTAGCAACAACGTGATTTTAGCAAACACTTACGAGCTTCAACAAAACTACAGCTTTGCAAAATTCACCGTCAATCCAAACAAGTATAACCTTGTGTTGACAGCTTCAGTGCTATTACAAACCAATTAAACATTTACTATTACAACTGCAACACATGTAACACATGCAGCCAATTATATCATAGTTTTCCTACTTAGCTACTTGGTATCCTGCCCAAACCAGAGCAAGATGCTATCATCTTCATAAAAACAGATTTAAAGACATACAGACTACAGAGAGATCATATTGAATAAAATAATATAAATGAAAGGTCTGGGTTGTTTGGGAGATACATTTTGATAAGTACAAAACCATACTTAATAAGTTATTGGAATCAAAACAAACGTCTGTCTAAGTATATAGATCTCTGATCTATTAATTGAGCATATATAATTCAAAACTAATGACGCACAGAGAAAAGCTTTATTATTGGTCCTAGATAACCTCAACTTTGTAAAGAGTGCATAAATAAATAGAATGACATGAATAATGAAAAGCAGCAACATTAGCAAAGCCAGCTCCACAGTGACATTCACAATATGTGGCTCTGTAAACCACGACCAACATGAAATATGACTTTACTCAGCCCTGGATTGGCCAGCACGGGAAGAGAGGATGATGCCAACAATAAGTCCGTACAACGCCAACGCCTCGGCGAAAATGAGGATGAGAATCATTCCAACAAAAAGCTTTGGCTGTTGAGCATTTGCTCTGCAAAAGACAGTTATCAGCAAGTCAAATTCCATTTATTCAGTCAGTATTAAGTTCTGAATCAATTGGGTGGAACCAAAAATGCCACATGATGTGTCACATGAAACTAACCAAATTTTAGTCTCAAACTGATTATGTTTATACCCAAGGATCAAATGAAACCATCAATTGAATAATCAAATATGACTGCAACTCTGTACTATTTAGTTGATTAAACATCAAACAATAGATGTTATCACAACAAAAAGTATGTGCATTCAATCCATATCAGAAAACCAATAAGATTTCTTCCACACTCCTAGCCAACTTGGTAACCATTATTATCAACAGATAAAGGCATTAACTAGTTGATTCTTCAACAAATTTATAAATTGCTCAACCATGTATTCCTTTAGCCAATGAAGCCAAAACAATACTCTTCCACAGTTTGTGCATACACTACATCTAGTGAAATAATTTCAAGGTTATCATGAAATAAAATGAAAATGAAAAACCGAAATGAAAGAAACAACTTAGATGGGTATTACAGATCATTTAAAAGAATAGAATAAAAAGGAAGTGAAATACCTAACACCGGCATCACCGACGATGCCAATAGCCATACCAGCAGAAAGACCAGCAAGACCACAAGCAAGACCAGAAGAAAGATGAGCGTAACCATCAAAGAGATAATAAGATTTAGCCTTAGGATTAATACCAGTACTGATAATAACAGCAATAATCAAACCATAAATACCCAAAACACCAGCCATAACAACAGGAACAATAGATTTCATAACAAGTTCAGGTCTCATCACACCCATCGATGCTACTCCTACACCACTCTTTGCTGTTCCGTATGCCGCTCCCATACCTGCAACCACACAATCAATCAATAAACGACATCGTTTCGGAGATTATTATTGTTATTCAATTGATGCTTACATGAGAAAACCAGTGCCGCCGCGGCGCCGAGGAAGCCGAAGAAAGGAGCAGTTTCATCGCCGCTGAATGGAGCCATTTTTGTGGATCGATCTGTTTTTCTGATCTGTGATCGGGATGGATTTCTTCGTCTTCTTTTTTCTGCCTTTTATTTTTTGTTGCTTATGTTTAATATCACTCACATACTTATTGCAAAATAATAGAAAAACAAAAATTGAAAGGAGAAATCATTATTATTATTAAATAATATACAATTATTTCTTTTGGTATGTTGTTACAAATAATAAAAAAAAATTGAAATATGTCAGGTAATATTATTAATTTTATTATTTTTTTGGTATTTAATCATTACTGTTATTATTATCATGTTGGTAAAAAAAATTATCATCATCATCATGGATAATTTCTCCTCAAAAAAAAAATATGTTTGAATTACTCTTCCCTTATCTCTTATATTAAAATATACACTCTCCTACTTTAAAAATAAAATTTATACTCCTCTCCCTATTAAGATGTTTCAATTACAACCTCCTCCCTTAAAAATTAAATATGTACTACACTTTAATCTATTTTAACATAAATAAATATTTTTATGATATTAATTTTGAACCACCATTTAAGAAAAATTAATTCATTTCTTTATAATTTAAATGTCAATGATAACTAAATTTAAATATTTTGCTATTGATTTTATAATTTAGAGCATAAAATTAACTTTTTAAATAACCATGTTTTATTCTCTTTAGTAACTTTTCACATATTTTAATTTTATTTTGGATTGTTTCATATTTTATAATAGAGTTTAAAACTACATGTTAATGAAATGGTGAATAAAAAATAGCAAAAAATATGTATTCAATTTTTTATTATATTAAAATAGACCTACATTACTATTTATTTGGAAATGTGTTAGATTATTTTTTTTTTACAACATTATTAGAAATAAAAAATATATATTAAAGGAGCAAAGTGTAGATTTTAACGTAAGAAGGAAGTGAATGTAATTCAAGTTTTTCTTAAGGGAGGGGAGTGAAAAGTTTTCTAATATATTTTGAATAAGAGGTAAGGAAAGTGTATATTTTAACATAAGAGAGAGATGAGTGTAATTCAAGCATCTTTGAGGGAAGGGAAGTGTAATTTACTCAATAAAAAACTATCCATTTAGTTTGATTTTTGCAATATTTTTGCTCGAAATTTGAAACAATTTAAACAGATGAACACGAGATGGTTTGGTTCAATTGAATAGGTTGACTTTTGAATTTTTTCAAAACTTACTTTATAAATTCTAAATAATAAATTTAATCTTTTAAAATATTATAGATTTTTTATACGATTAAATTAAGTTTTTTGATAAAATTAAAAAGTAATATATAATGATTAAAAGATCCCTCGAATAAGTTGCATACTTGTATCACAACTCAAAAGTGTGGATTTTTTTAGAGATTTTCTTTTTCCATCCTTCTAACTTCTCATACGCCCTAAAAAATTTCTAAATTGTCCCCATTTCGATTATATAAGTTGAACTTAATTGTTCAATTTTGGATTATATAATACCGATGCTGCAAAAAAAATGATGATAAAAGGTCTTTGTTGACTATCGTACCATCTCTACAAGAATCGTACATGAGAAAAATAAAATCAATTTATACAAATATCTATTTATTAAACAACTCTCCTGATCTTTCAGTTGGGTACACTGTTAAAGGGGCTTACTGCACGCTTACTTGTGGGATGGATCCTATTACTTCTACTTCAACGGTTCATGCACCTCTCATTTGGAGGAAAAACGTTCCGCTAAAGGCATCTATTTTTGGTTGGCGCCTTTTTCAGAACAGATTGCCTACGAAGGCGAATTTGTTTCAAAGGGGAATCATTCACTCAGAGGATCAGCGGTGTGTTTCTGGTTGCGGGGAGATCGAGATGGACACTCACTTATTCTTTTCTTGTAGCATTTTCGGGCAGGTTTGGCAGCTTGTTCGACGGTGGTTGGGTGTTTATTCAGCAGAACCCTCAACCATTGTTGATCATTATCTTCAGTTTGGTACTTCTTCAGGCCTTGCAAAACCAAGATGTTCTTTTATGTATCTCATTTGGTTTGCAAGTTCTTGGACCATTTGGAAGAAAAGGAATGCTCGAATTTTCCGTTCAAAACAGAGCACTCTTTATCAGCTCTTGGAAAATAGCAAGCTTCTTTCCTTTTGGTGGTACAAAGCACAATTTGCTGTTTATCATTTTAAATTCTATGATTGGTGTCAGCATCCTTTGTCATGCTTGGGTGTTGGCTGATGTCCCTCTTATACTACAGACCTTGTTGTAATTATTTGCTATTTCCTTTAGCACACCTTGTGATGGAGGGATAACATGTTGGTCTAATATATCTCATTTTGATTTGTTCAAAAAAAATTATTAAACAACTCTTTAATTTTAATTTTTCAAAAATCTTAAACCATTGAAGATTTGAACGTAGAAAGTATTAGCTTTTATAGTATTTGGAGGGTAATTGTTAAGTGGTTAAGCATTTAGAGTTCTTTATCATATAAAGCAAGCAGCTCATGGCCGTTAATTTTGAACATATTTTTATTTTTAGAAATATCTCGAAAAAGGCTTCAAGTAATTTGGATGGCAACATTTGACTAATTTTAAAAGAACGTAAAAATCGTCTCTTTTGTCAAAAGAAATCATTTGTGTCTAATTTGATAGATACAATAAAGATTCATTCTTGGTGGTGGTATAAAACAAAATGTCTTAAAAAATTGTTGTAACAAAAGAAACTTTTAAAAAAATTACATTCTAATATGGAGCCTCTAACTTAGTTAATAACAAACTTTATTAATAATCTCCATAAATCTGCTATCATCTTCTGCAAACTCTGAAAGCTTCAATATTCATATCCCATTTTCTTCTTCTCCAAACCCATAAATTCTCAATCTTCTACAAGGGGATGAGTATTAGGTATTTCTTGAATTTTATTTTATAAAAATTAATAATATTTTAATTTACTACTTTAGTTGTGTCACGTCTGCATCTAACAGTTTGTTTAACAGAATTGAACGCTAGTACAAAAAACGACCACAACATGTATATTTTGCGACTTAAAAAAACTAATTAAAAAAATAACACTTAAATGAAATATTTGAGATTTGTGACTAACAAAAAAGACAACGGGTATAATTTTGCCTATATTTGCTTTAAAACAATTCACTAGAATTTGTTTTTAACAAACACCAGAATACATCTAAAAGACTTGAATAATTCATATTGAATGGCTCCTAAAAAACTTAGAACCCTTAAATAGGTTGCATACAAGTCACAAGTCACAAGTGTGAATTCTTGTTGGAGATTTTCTTTTTTCATCCTACAAACTTATCATGCGCCCTAAAAAATTTCTAAATTGTTCCCATTTCGACTATATAATATGAAGCCTAATTGTGTTATTTTTGATTAAATAATACAAAGGTTGCAAAAAAAATAAAATGATAATCAAATGTCTCTACTGACCATTGTACCTTCTCCACAAAAATCACACATCAATGGTCAACAATGACATTGCATCATGACATCATAATTGTCCCCAAAAGAAAAGTAAGAAAGAAAATAGAAGAAGGAAAGAAGATGAATTTTAGAATCAAGAATATAGAAGAAAGGAAGTGTATTTATAGACAAAGTTGAACATCAACGGTATCTAAATTCAATCTAAGTCAATAAAATATGAAAATATGTCATTTGACCATCCAAAAATCATCTGACATGCCTAGATTTTGTTAAAATTTGAGTGACATGTTTCAAGTTATAAAATCTAAACCATGTTCAGAATACAAAAAAATATAAAAAAAAATTGTCATTAAATCAAATTCTACAACGACAACAACAACATAAACTAAACATAACAATTTCAACAACAAAATTTAACAAACAATGTAAAACAACAAAATTAAACACAAACAAGATAATGGATCAACCAAATAAAATCATCATCTGGTCAATCAATGCAAGTCATGATTTCTTTGTAGATCCAGAGACAAAATATCAAACTTTTCACAAATATCATGAAAATATAAATCTAACAAAGGAAGCGTCTAACTCAATTGGTTCCTTTGAACTATACTGACCAAATATAAAGAATATGGTTCTCATGTTGTCGTTGTTCCAGAGCTTCATATAGGTGAACCGAACACGCCCATCTGATTCATTGAATGGACATTGATGGAAAATTGGTAAGTGCATCAAATCATAACAAGTAATAAAATAGTAAGTTTGTCGTTCTCCATAAGGATTGTTGTTCAACTTAGCAATTAACAAAACTTATTTTAAAGAGTGAAATTAAGAGAGATTTGAATAGATTTGTGGGGTTTAATTGCTCTGCCTAATGCAAGATTAGATTTGTGATTCAGATGATTATCGCCGAATAGGGAATTATTGAGTCCCCCTTCGTCTTTGTTGGAATTAACTTAGAAAATAATAAGTTAGGTGGTGTCTATTCATGATTTAAGAAACTAAATTTAGAAATCCTTATTAACCCTAACGATAAAATGTGAGGCAAGATAATCAAATTATAATTACGACGTTACCTGAAGGAAGATTTAGAAGTTACGGAGTTTCATACTTAATTTCATTAATTATGATGAAGAATTAAGCAATTGGAACTGCGATGAACAAAGTAATAAATTCGGGTTGTCAATCATACTAATTCTCTATATATCAATTTTCAAGATTATCAATACAGATTCTCAATTGAAAAAGCATTAAGCACTGACAATAACGAATTAAATCGAACACAAGAAAAATATAACTAAATATAAACTTTATTATTTGAATCCAACAAATAAGAAGGAGTTCATCTTAAAACTCTAATCAAGAGGTTTGGTTGCTCATGGCAACAAACATTATAACAAAACAATAGAAAAACATATCATAGAGAGAACAAGAGGAGGATGAAATCCTGCCTTGGAATTCTGATGTTCGACCCTTGCCTTGAACCTCTAACTATATGAATGAATAATAATATGTGCAAATGTCTATATTTATAGCATATGATTACTTAGGGCTTAAGAGAAGAAAATTGGGCTTTTTACAACGATTCATCTTGGAAAACAAGCAAATTGTTGTTTCTGGCAGCTTTTGGGCGCATAGCTACTGCCTTATGCATAAGGGTGCATGGCTTTATGCGCAGGGGCTGTTGAGGCAGCCCCTCCTGCGTGAACTCAACAATTTGTTTACCCTTTTTCGCAAGTTCTTCCATCTTACAATGCCTTGGAACTTGAAATGAATCTTCTTCATTTTGTATTGTCTTCGAGAACCTTATAAGAACCATTAAACCTTAATATAAAAGTGAATTGCAACGACTCGAGTGAAAACAATACAATATGTTCCTCAAACCATTGACAACTCCTCTAATTCTCATCTTATATGTCTTCAAATGCAAAATGAAAAAAAAAAAAGTACCAAAAACATAGCCAAAAATATCATATGACGCTCCATCATTAGAAATTGATACTCAACATTGTCCATCCTTTTTATCATACTAATTTTATAACATTTTAATGTAAAAAATAATTAACATTCTCTATAATGAATAGTAAAATTTTTAAAAAAGTAAATTCTATTTCGCCGACACTTTTGATAAATAAGATTATAATCGTAAATGTTAGAAAATATTTTTTTCCTTAAAAAAAAAAACTCTTTTTTACAATCTTATTTATCAAAAGTGTGTGTTTTTTTATTAGGAACCAAACGAACACCGCAACAAGACGCGAAATTAAACAATAATGCATAAGACGACGAACAACACAACGTCATACTCATACAATGAAATTGCGAATAAACACAAAAAATAAATTTGATATATGTGGAAACCATTTATTTAGATTAAAAGAAAGGGGAAAAATGATGCAAATGGGATATTAGAGGTAAAAAAACGACATAAAACCACAACCCCTCCTCAATAAGTAAATGAGAAAGGAAACTTAGAGAGAAGATGAAGTTTCTCTACCTAAAAAACTAGGGCTGTCTTTTTTTTTCTTTGTGCTAATATTTGTTGTTTGGGAGTTAACGAGTGCCCCTAAGGCACTATCTAAAAACCTTAAATATTGTGCTCGTCACAAGTAGGGATCACAAAGCAAGCAATTAACACCATTAAAGCTGCCTTAACCCTAGTATCAATTTCAAAATTTGTATTTCCCGCCATGTCCTTCATCCTCTTAATACTGTCATACTTTTTGTAGTCGATGTCAAAGCCACGTTTGAACGCCCCCTTGTCTTTGGGAGTGTTCATAATTGGTTTGCCCCAAATGGGCAAACTAGTTATATATAAAATATCTTCAACATAACATCAAACTTATGTCTGTTGATTTCGAAAAGGTTTTTCATGTGATCATAGTAACTTAATAATACCTTCACTAATGGAACTAGCATGTCTGATTTTACAACTGAAAGTATGTCAAAGAGACAAGCTTTAAAACGATATGGTATAAACTATGTTCTTTATTTCTTTCTTTATTTATTTATGGAAAATACTAAATAGCACAACACAATTTTCGTCGTGCATGTGTTTAAAATACTAATAACCTGGAGATATCACTCTTTAATCCTTTTTGTTTGTAATGAGATGTGATATATAATCTATTGTGTGTGAAAGCAACACCGTTGAGTGAAACTTGAATTCAAGTAACGATTAAGCGTTTGTATTAGTTTTTTTTATAAATAAAGTGCTTGTATCAGTTAGAATACCCTTAAAACTAATTGTTTATGAATTGTAGACGTGAGAAATGAATGTGAAGAAAATGTTGTCGTTGTTTTTATGGAAGAAAAAACAAATGAAATTAAAAAAAAACACAAATAATCACCTAATTGTTTTGGTTGTGGTCATCCTAATTTTTTGAGTGAGTAATTTGTTTGCAAAACAAAATTAAAAAAACACAAATAATAAAGATAAAATTAAATGCAACTATTTCAAACTAGAATTAAAATTCTATGTACCAATTCAGAGTAATCTAGCCAAAATTCCCTAAACACATACCAAAATTTCAACAACATAAGCGAAGTAATTTGTAATTTCTTTAAACTTTTTAAGATGTAAAACTATACATAGCCTAATGAAATTCTCCTATCTCACACACTTTAGATTGAACAATCTTTAAGAAAGTGTTTTGCCCAAAACAATCAACTTAATTGGTTTGTTTTGATTGTAAACTTTTATAGCTTGAAACAAATCACAACAAACACAACACATATATTTTAATTAGTTTGTTATAAGATTCAAAAAAATTCACTTGATATATTACAACTTTTGTCATTATATTGGATTTAAACTTAGTTTGCAAACCAAAACCCTAACCATATCACTAACTCCTCTTCAAACCAAAACCCTAACCAATGGAAGAAACAATGACGGCGCAATATGAAAATCTACCCATCAAAATCATGTGAGATTTTGAGAATTGTGGTCTTAATAGAAATGTTAGAGATCGTGCGTGTAGGAATATTGCAGAAGCATTAGGAAAGGCTAATCCACACGATTTCACAGCGCTCACAATTTGGTACAAATCCAAAACGAGACTCCATAAAATTAAACAGGTCAACCGCAATATCAACGGACCATGTGTGAACACAGGCAATAAGCATAACCGAGAGTGTTACATGATCAGGCGCTATCTTTAGATGTTTTATCTCTCAGAAAACATCAAAACATTGAACAACCATCCCATGTACAACCAAACTTGTTATGAATGTATTCCAATTGATTAGGCTTTTAGAATCTATTGCTTTGAAGAATGCAATCCCCCCTCCGTAGTTTCCACTCTTGAAAAAGTTGTCTAAAATATTGTTTTGCATAAATGGGTATAAATAACCCCCAATAAGTTCAATGACACGTTCCAATAACTTCTCTATGCGGACTAGCCACTCATCAGCACGTTTGAAAACATTCAAAAGTATGCTTAACGTTTCTAGGTATGGATGACATCCAGCGGAATACATTGACCTAAAAATAGTTATTGCATTCTTATGCAGACCACAATTATAATAGCATTGAATCATCATTTTAAAGTCGTCTGCATTGCATTTTCTAATGTCTATAGAATCCAAAGCCTTCTTGGCTGCGGTGTGATATATTCTTCTCATAGCATCTAAGATTATTTTCTTCTGCGATGGAAGTTATAAATTCTCATCGCAGCTTTGAAAGTCAAAAAATAGTAGCTTTGAAATTCTATTGGTAAAGAAAACAATAAAATTGACTTACATCGTCATTAAGAGTGTCTAATACTTCTTATACTCTGCTTAGGTAATTGAGTGTGTGGTTGTGCGAAATATTAGTTACCGCCTCCACAACTGGAAGCAACAAAGGTACTTGTTGCTCCTTCATGTTTAAATCGATTCCAATAGCTATTACCAATTTTGGAATGCAGATAAGAAAAAACATCTGCAAAAAGTAAAATTTCATTAAACTGAAACTGCAATTGCGTATGGTAAAACTGGTTTAACGTTTTCTACAATTTAATTATTAAGGAAAAAAAGTTTTAATGACAATGATTGTAATTGATGCATTGAAATTTGTAATATTTAACTTTTTTAAGGAGTGTCCCGGTAGCACCTTGTTTTCATTTATGTATATGATAAATTGCAGTGTTTTCTATTTTTTTTTAAAGGAATTTATAATTTTCTTATGAACCAGCAATATGGCATGTTTTTGAACACGTACTTTGTATTTTTCAATTATGAGTGTATTTGCTGCAATTTCAACTTTTTATTTATTAATTTTGGTTTTAAAGAGTTTACCGTAGAACCCACAACAAATGATATATTGAATGGTGTAGGGTGATAAATTTTAATATCACATTATATTTTTATATTGAACATAATTCATCATCACAAGACTGACTTGTAAAATAGGAATGTCGTTGTTCCATAAGTCCTAGCTCAATTGGTAAAAATGCCGAAATTGTTAGGCCGAACGTCATGATCGGGGTTCGAACTCTGGTACCTCCACTTTGTGTCTGTGAGTTTATGATGACTTTGTCATCTCGTCTGTCACAAAAAAAAAATAGGAATGTCGTTATTAATAAACCTATTTTAAGTTTTATTATTTTTTGTCACAATTCAAGCCTTATTTTTATTCTAAGTGAAACTTTAATTTTTTGCAATACAATAACCAAGAATGAATACTCACGAAGGCCACACTTTATTTTAAAGCAAATTGAAAAAGTGGATTTTTTTTTTTTTTATAAATTAATGTGACTAATTAACTATCATTTTACAATTGTATCTAACAGGATTTGACTCATGTATTTCGAGATTACGGGACTAAATTCTTACATTAGCAACTCAAGTGTAATACTAACAACCCAACACTCTCAATCTCTCTTAGAAATCATATTGAAGGTAACTTCCTATCACATTAAAACACGTATTACACCTTTTATTTTTCTCAGTTGGTAAACGCTGTTACAAAAGTTCAACCCTTAATACTAACTCATTATATTCCATAATCATTCAAAATATATCCAGAAGGGAATTAAGAACGGCTAGTAAGTAGAAACAGTGTGAACAGGGATATCCACTCTTGATAAACATAATGATCAATTATTACCTCATTGAACGAAAAATCACAGGTTGATCAATGCTTATAATTTCACACCCATAAATAATGTGTAGAATAGGGGCATAAAGGAATCCCATCAAGGGGGTAAGGGGTCTAAAAATCGATTTTAATCATAGTATATATTTGAGTAAAATTTTGGAGTCTAGGTTCTTACAGTGAAATGTAAGAATTAGCAATAACAATTATAATTATAACAAGGGGTGCAATGCAATCATAGTATGCCCCTCTTAAAAAAGTGTAGGCATTGTGATTCACACTCTATACAAAACAGTGGAGAGTGAAGTTGAAGGCTTAGGTGAACCCCAATTTTTATGTTTTTTTTTCTTCATACTTTTCATCTATGAAACACGGAAACTCTTAATATTAGATGTGTCTCAGTGCCACTGATACGACACCGACATATATAAGTACATTAAATTATGTGATTTTCTAAAATTATTTACGGTGTCGATGTGTCGGTGTCCGTGTCGTGTTCGGTGTCCGTATTCGTATCTGTGCTTCATAGTTTTTCGTGCAAAACTACATATATCAATTTGAATTATTATTGGTGATTTTTCTTCACCAACAACCGTCCGCCGCTGGTTGAAATTTCATAACCAACATAAAACTAAAAGGGTATAAGTAAATCCATATAGGACCCATCAAGCAAAACAAGGATCTCCTTTTGCAGTTCCGCTGTGTTTTTGTCCTCCATTTTCTCAGACCCAATCCATAGTGGAACATACTAATTAAGAGGGCACACGGGAGAACGTTGTAGAGCCAACACACCCAAGGGTTACCTCTGGCAGTTGATCATTTTTATGATGATGATTAGCTGATCACAACATGAATCACTTAACGACATCAAAGAGTTTTTATCTCATTTCTCCTTAAAACCTATCTATAAAAGTGATGAAGAATAATATGGAATTCTCTAGAATGATGAAGAATAATATGGAAGACTCTAGAATACTAGAGAATAATGTGGAAGTCTCTACAACACTAAAGAATAATATAGAAGTCTCTAGAATACTAGGGAATAATAAGGAAGCTACTAGACACTACTAAATAAGCACTAGGGAAGTCTTGACTTTTCTAGATCCTTCTAGTTTTATGTACTAGAGTATCCATATCTCTAGACTTTTCTTTGTTTCTAGATATTTCTAGTTTGTAATGGAGAGCCTTCCTAGAGTGGTATAAATAAGGCTCACCACCTAGTGTTTTGGATACTCAAGCATTGAAGAATTCAATAATAACAACTTTCTTTGAGAATATTAGAGAGTTTCTCTATTTTCTCTACCTTTCCTTTTGTCTCTGAGCCAGATTTGGCATCAGAGCTGGTTACGATACCTCGTAGTTGAGTTTGTGCGAAAAAATCAACGGAAAGTGAGTTTTCAAGTGAGCAAGGAGTTGCCTTTGTAAAACTTCACTTTGCGGCCATTTTGTTCGCGAAACTAACACCGCCATTTTGTTTGGGAAGTGAAGAAAACCCTTGGTTAACAAGTCTTCACCACCAACAAAACCACCACTCACCATCACAATCTTCACCACCAACAAAACCACCACTCACCACCACAATCTTCACCAAATAGCTTGTTGAACTGTTATCGTCAAAATGCCACCTCGAAGACAGAATGCAAGAGGTTTGCGAGAGATGGAGATGGAAGAACTGAGGCGAAAAATTCAGGAACTACAAGAGACCGTCAATGCCCAACAAGCCATATTGGAAGCACAACGAAGAAGAAATGATGATGATGGCTCTGGTAGCGACTCTTCATCTTCAAGAAGTAGTCGCTCACATCGACGTCAAACTCGGACGAGTGATATCAAAGTAGACATTCCAGATTTTGAAGGGAAGCTACAACCTGATGAGTTTGTGGATTGGCTACAAATTGTTGAACGAGTATTTGAGTATAAGGAGGTTCTAGAGGAGCAAAAAGTAAAGACCGTTGCTGTCAAGTTGAAGAAACACGCTTCAATTTGGTGGGAAAATCTTAAAAGGGAACGAGAGCGTGAAGGGAAAAGCAAGATCAAGACATGGGAGAAGATGCATCGAGAATTAACCCGTAAGTTTTTACCTCCTCATTATTATCAGGACAATTTTATTCAATTACAAAATCTTCGTCAAAAATCTATGTCGGTAGAAGAATATACTAGAGATTTTGAGAAGTTGATGATGAAATGTGATATCCAAGAAAAGGAAGAGCAAACGATTGCTCGATACCTTGGAAGGCTAAACACTGACATTGCACACCTAGTCCAACTTCAACAATATTGGAGCTTGGATGAGGTTACTCGTCTAGCCATCCGGGTTGAGAAATAACTACCTAAAAAATCATCATACCAACTTTTTTCCTATACCATAAGTTATTCCCATCACAACAAACCACCAACCCAAGAACCTAGCTCCTCAAGCAAACCGCCACAAAAGACCACCAAAGAGAACATTTCTAAGACACCTAAATACTTTAAATGTCAAGGGTTTGGACATATTGCTTCTGATTGTCCAAATCGCAAAACCATCACCATTATCAAAGGGAGATACATGAAGGTTCTGAAGAAGAAGATATTCATGAAGTGCTAGAACAAGAAGAGATGGGCGAGCCAATATATGACGAAGAGACTGTTCTTGCTGATTGCGGTGAATCAAAGGTAGTTGTCGACAGGTTTTCTAAGATGGCCCATTTCATACCATGTCAGAAGACTAACAACGCTGTCCAAGTTGCAGACTTGTACTTCAAGGAAATTGTTCGTCTTCTTGGCATCCCAAAAACCATCACATCCGATCGAGATGTTAAATTCATAAGCCACTTTTGGAGAACATTGTGCAAGAAGATGGGTACTAAACTCCAATTTTGCAGTGCTAGTCACCCTCAGACAGATGGGCAAACAGAAGCAATCAATAGACTTATGGGGAACTTACTTAGAAGTTTTGTGGGAAAGAATTTGAGGCAATGGGATCTTATCCTTGCACAGATTGAATTTGCTTATAATAACTCCACCAATCAAGCTACCGGGAAGTGTCCATTTGAGGTAGTTTATGGCATGTGTCCTCTTAGCCCACTGGACTTAACTCCATCACCTAGCACTCAACAGTATAGTGCAGATGCGGAACAAAGGGCCAATGAAATCAAGAAGTTGCATGAACAAGTTCGTGGAAGAATTGAAAAACAAAATTCAAGGTATAAGACTCAGAGAGACAAGCATCACAAGTTGCACACATTCAAGGAAGGAGACTTGGTATGGATCCACTTGCGAAAGGAACGATTTCCTAACAAACCAAATGACAAGTTATCTCCAAGAGCTGATGGTCCTTTTAGAGTTACGCAGAAAATCAATGATAATGCTTACAAAATAGAGCTACCAGGTGACTATGGAGTCTCTGCTACCTTCAATGTTGTTGATCTTTCACCCTACTTTGATGATGAAGAAGGCTTTCGACTCGAGAACGAGTCTTCTCCAACTCGGGGAGAATGATGAAGAATAATATGAAATTCTCTAGAATGATGAAGAATAATATGGAAGACTCTAGAATACTAGAGAATAATGTGGAAGTCTCTAGAACACTAAAGTATAATATAGAAGTCTCTAGAATACTAAGGAATAATAAGGAATCTACTAGACACTACTAAATAAGCATTAGGGAAGTCTTGACTTTTCTAGATCCTTCTAGTTTTATGTACTAGAGTATCCATATCTCTAGACTTTTCTTTGTTTCTAGATATTTCTAGTTTGTAATGGAGAGCCTTCCTAGAGTAGTATAAATAAGGCTCACCACCTAGTGTTTTGGATACTCAAGCATTGAAGAATTCAATAATAACAACTTTCTTTGAAAATATTAGAGAGTTTCTCTATTTTCTCTACCTTTCCTTTTGTCCCTGAGCCAAAAAGGGACTGGCATCACGGGAAAATTACAATGTTAAGAGTCTCATGTTTGACGAAATATGAAATGAAGATAGGTTTATAAGTTTGAACAATTCATACCTCACAAAGCTAGTTTTGTAAAAATAAGTTAGACTCAATATAAAAGCTAAGATGGTATCAAAGCTTATCAAAGATTTGTTAGGCCGCTTACTATCAAGTCATTGTTATCAGATTACTAAGGTCGTGCGCCATATGTACATTCCTCGATGTCATATATAAGGGTGTATATGTTAAGAGTCTCATATTAGATGAGACATAATCCGAAGATAAGTTTATATGTGCAGAAAAATCTTTACTTTACAAGCTGGTATTGTAGGGTTGAGTTTGACTCAACTCAAATTTCAAAATATTCCATTATATTCAATCTCCCACTCATCTCACTAAAAAATTGTCTTTGAGTGTTAAAGTATTCACAGATATACAACAACTATTCAATCAAAAATGCAACATTTGAAAACATAGTTTATGATTTTGTTTAGGATTTAATTTATATACAATGTGAATGTAAATAATGTTTACATGTACGATTAATCAATCATAATAGTTAGACATTTAATTTTTATCATAATCAATACTAAAACGACACACGAGTTATTTTATTTTTTAACCATCTGGTTCAATGAGAAAGAGACTCTGATAATCTGAAGTTCGGCCGTGAGAAAAGTATAGTCTATCCAAAGATTATTCCACAAAGAAATTGAACTCTATTCTTCCAAACAATTCGTCTTTTGATGAATGTCATTAACGACTTGAGTTCAATAGCTCAATTTACACACGTAATCATTGTGATGTCATGACATTGTAAAAATCTTTACATTATGAGTGCATGAAAATTCAACTTTTTTTTTCATAGAAAATTTAAAAATAATTTAAATACCAATTCTTTTGGGTACAAAAATAGCAATTTTATATGTTATATTACATGTTGACTTTTTTAACACTATTATTTTATATAGTACTATTAAAATATCATTATTAATTATATTGTTTATAAACACTTTTTGATGGTAAAAGATCGAATTATTATAGAGAGAAGAGATGGTTCTTCCCCTCATAAGTCACCACCAAGTCCACCATAGATACATAGTTTATAAAGGAGGGATCCACAAAGAGGTCGCTTATCAATTCAATGATGTGGTTCGCCGCATGATTCCTGACCCACGGCCGGCCATACCCCGCCGTCCTACGTGGACTAAAACATATGCACATCATTGTTTCTAAATCATGTCAAATTTTACCTCTCTTCCATATGAGTATTACTTACTCCTTCGGTGTTAATAACAAATCACGTTGTAAATGAACATATCGCAAATTATAAGTGATAATTCCGCAATGTATCAAACTGTTGCAAGTAATGTTTAGAAAATTGTTCTTCTCCCGACAAAAAACACTCACTATCATACAAACTGATCAAAATATCATTCACGTGAATTAACTCACGTTCAGAAAACTGAAGTATAATCTACATGAGTTAACTCACGCTGGGTTATAACCTACGTGAGTTAATTCACGTGGGATGTACCAATGTAGCGAACGTGACTCGTCATCCTCATGCAACTTTGATGTCTCTCATCTGGACGCTTTATGCTCTTTCTTAGGTGGTCTCCTTTAATCATACTTTACGAGAAGAAAATGAATGCGTTGATTGATTGGTTAAGGTTGGTGCTACTCATATTGACTCCTTGAAGTTGTGGATTTTCCCGCCTCCTCAATAGTATATTAGATTGCTTGCAGATACCTTTGGGGTATGTAGACATATGAGTTCTTAAAAAAAAATCTAGCCCTTCTTGTTCAGATTTTCCCTTTCATAAAAAAAATAAATTTGTTTTTACCGTTGAATCATATTTGTAACATAACTGAATAAAAAAGTTTTGATTGGATGCAAAAATGAAAATTGAACAATTTAAATGGTTAGAAATTAGCTTCTCCAAAAAAAAATGGTTAGAAATTAATAATAAAAAATATCTCACGGATGAGTTTTATTAGATTATCACGTTGAATTGTTAAATTGTCATTCATCTACACCTCAAGATATTATCAAAATACCACATAGAGGTCATGCAACATTTTCACCAAATTTCAGCACTAGACCAAAGAAACCACATCAAGTGCTTGGTTAATGAAAAGAATGAGAGCATAAACCTCTTATTTAATCAAAGTATCATTTATTCAAAATAACTCTAAACTCCCTCATTAAATTTAACGCTTGCATGCTTCAAGTCCTTTTGTCTCCTACATATTCTTTCTTTAAGATAATCCAAAACTGTTTTTCCTGCTTAGAAAGCCTCTAGGTTGCCTCCATATTATCGCTGCCAAAGATCATTAACTTTCTCCATCAAAGATAGGAGGAACAACCTTTAAAACGCCTTATTCAGCTCCCATCTTCGTAGGTCCTTATGAACCTTAGGTTGTGATACTACTGATCAAGTTTTTTGTGTTTGCATTTACAAAATTATATGAGATATATTTTAGAGTAAATTACACTCCCCTCCCTTCAAAGATGCTTGACTTACATGTTCCTTCCCTCTTATGTTAAAATATACCCCTCCCTTGAAAAGTAAAATTTATACTCCCCTCCCTTATAAGAAGCTTGAATTACAACCTTCTCCCTGAATAATTAAATCTGCTCTACACTTAATCTATTTTAACATAAATAAATATTTTTATGATATATATTAATTTTGAACCACCATTTAAGAAAAATCAATTCATTTTTTTATAATTTAAATGTCAATGATAATTAAATTTAAATAATTTGCTATTGATTTTAAATTTAGAGTAGAAAATTAACTTTTAAATAACCATGTTTTATTGTCTTTATTAATTTTTCACATATTTTAATTTTATTTTGGGTTGTTTCATATTTTATAATAGGGTTTAAAACAACATGTTAATGAAATTATGAATAAAAAATAGCGAAAAATATGTATTCAATTTTTTATTATATTAAAATAGGCACTCAATACTATTTTTTTCCGAAGTGTGTTAGATTATTATTTTTTTGCTAGATTATTAGAAATAAAAAAAAATTGAGGGAGTAAAGTGTAGATTTTAACATAAGAGGGGAGAAGAATGTAATTCAAGCTTCTCTTAGGGGAGGGGAGTGAATTTTTTTCTAATAAGTTTTGAATAAGAGGGGAGGAAAGTGTATATTTTAACATAAGAGGAGAGGGGAGTGTATATTTTAACATAAGAGGATAGTGTAATTCAAGCATCTTTGAGGGGAGGGGAGTATAATTTACTCTATATTTTATATAGAAAAGTCAAATTCTAAACTTTTATTCGTCGCTTTATATATAGAACTCAATTGTGTAATTCAAAAACATATCTAAATCCTTAAAATAAGGAACAATAATCTAAAGAGAATTTTAAAATAAATTCTAATGATATCTTATTTCAAATTCAAATCTAATTCTAAATCTAAAATTTTCTAAAAATAATTACGTATATTATTCTCAACAAATTGAGACCATTTTAAGTGGCATTTTATAATTTAGATGATATATTGTTTTTTGAATAATTTAGATGGTATATTTAACAATTTGCAAAAATGAAATGCTAATTTAATTGGTGATCATGCTTTCTCTAATATGTACTATTAGGAACTCAAAAGAAAATTGAGAAATTATATTTTGACATTAAAACTTTCTCTAATACTTTCCCTTTGATTTTTATTTGTAGTTTTACGATGTTTATACTTTTAGAAAATTAAAAGTAAGACACATGTATAAAGATAAACATATATACCTGGTATCACATTAGAAATATGTATTTTGATGTTCCAATAACACAACTTCAAGGTTATATTTGGATTGATGAAATGAGGTGGAATAAAATAGTGTTTTAGTGCTTTAATAAGTCATTAAAAGAGTTTTGTAAAAAAAAAAGTCATTGAAAGAGTGGAATTGAATTTGACCCAAAAAAAAAGTGGAACTGAAAGAAATTCAATGGCATCCGTTCCATCACATTCCTCAAGTTATTCACATTTTGCTTCCCCTCCTATAATTGGGAGGAATGACATGAAACAAATTGTTAATTTAATTTTGGGTTAAATATCTTTTTGATCCTTATAAATATGTCAACTTTTCATTTTAGTCCCTCTAAAAAATGTCTTCAACTTTTAGTCCTTCAAAAGTTTTTCATCTTTACTTTTGGTTCCTCATTTAAAATAAACTCATATGTAGAATTCATATTTTTGAATAAAATTTTGCAATTTTTTTATTATATTATAAGAATCTCTCATAAAAAAATTAGAATTTTTTAACAAAACATGAATTAAATAAAACTTTTTTTGTATTATTGGCGGTTAAAAATTCATATTTAATTTATGCTTTGTTAAAATATTCTAATTTTTTTTGGAGTGATTTTTACAATATTTTACACATTTCTGCACATTTTCATTGAAAAATACAAAAATTGACTTAAAAACAGTGACCAAAAGTAGTGATTGAAAATTTTATACGAACTAAAAGTTAAAAAAAAAAATTGGTTGAACCAAAACAAAAATTTGATATATTTACAAGAACCAAAAATATATTTAACCTTTAAATTTTATAGTATCAATATCTTAAAGAAAAATGCTAGTGTTCATGGAACACTAGTTAATAAAACAAAATATAGCACGAATATCTTAAAACTTGTGTAATCAAAGTTTTAAAGTGCAAAAGATGATATTTTCATTACAAATATTTTTTTCTTTGACTGGTACTCCTGAGACACTAGTTGACAAGATCTTTTTATTAAATGACATTTTTTATCCATATTTGCAAGTAACAGTGTAGTGATGTTCCTTCAGTTGCTTGATTCTCGTGAGCTTCCTCAATGAGACACTACAGAGAATCGGGACTTTAGAAAGAAACTTTGATAATCTTGGCACAAAACATATATAATATGTAGAGAGATGGATTGGAGGTACTTTTCATCAAAGCTTAAAACCCTTGTACAAAAAAAATAAAAATAACATCAGATCCATGAAACTGACGAGATGGATGTAGGTGATAGAGTGCCCATCACCCACACGTTGAAATTTTAAATCTCAACCATTTAATATATCTAATGGTTGTAATTAATAGTTCTCGTTTCTCACAATAGATACTGGTTCTCACTGGATACACTCCCTGTGTAGAGATAAATAAAGACTTAATCATGTTAATCGGTACGTTGCTAATATTCTTCGATTCTACGTCTACAGACTGATTTTCCAGAAACCTATGTTTTTAAGATGAAATAGTTAAGTTATTAAACTAAGAGAAATGCTAAATAGTACTCTTGAACATTGGTTAAGAAAACATAAATAGAAATAATTTGTTGAAAAATGGTGAAAAGTGTTGAATTCAACTTTCTAAAAGTCAAAAAGTTGTAATTTCCAATGCAAAAATACTACTTCCTCCGTTTCTAGTTATAAGCAAATTTTACTTTTTAGGTTCATTCAATTAATGATATATGTGTTTGCTTATAATTAATAACGGATGAAGTACTTTTAGTTTTCTTAATCATTGCCATAAGGACACTGGTTAGCAAGACCCTTAAACTAATGATATTTTATAGTCTTATCTAGGGATGCCAATGGGTCCATCCACAAGTACGAGTAGCACGATATCCATCCTCGTCCCATTGGATAAATATGGCGCCCGCCCCCATACTCGTGCAGGTATCTCTATACATATAATCCACGGGTATTTGATACCCAAGGATATTCGCGGGTACCCATGGATTTTTGAATTATTTTTTTGTACAAAGAAAAATACTTTTTTAATTACCTACAAACTTCAACTTTTAAAGATCCATACATAACATTCTATTCAAATTTCATAATCCAACAAAAATCATGATTATTACATAATCTCAAGCAAATTTATCATACCATAATGCATATGATTCTTGGATAATTTATACAAATTCTAAGTAAAATAAAAGGATAAAAACATCCAACATCCAAAAAAGCATAAAAACCTCCAAATAAAAGCTAGCAAAGACTAAAATTCATATACATTCCAAGCGATTTTATATATATACATGAATATTTTAGTAATTTAATTAATTTATTAGCGGATACAGATACCCGCGGGCACGGGTATCATCAAATCTGTGTCAGTGTCCATAAAGTAACGAGTAATTAAATACCCTGTTTATTATACCTGCGGATACCCGTTTAACTACATGCCTCGTGCCCATGATGAATTTTATCCTCAGATACCCGTGGGTATGGATTTTTTACCACCCCTAGTCTTATCCTATCCATGACATGTCATTAGAAAAAAAACTGTTTGAAACACTAAACGTGAAATTTTGTAAAAAAAAATCATTGACTAAAATTGAAAACAAAAAATTGGAAGGACCAAAAATAGAAGACATTTTTTTAGAGAAACTAAAATTGGAAAAATTAATTTACAAAAGAAACTAAAATTGAAAGGTAGTATATTTAAAGGAAGTAAAAATATATTTAACTCTATTAATTAAAAGTGTAAAAAGGATATATAATTATAATTTATTTTGCTTCATTACTTTGAAGGATGGAACGAGATTTTTGTTCCATTCTATTAAGATACATTCAAATCATGAAATAAAAGCTATATTTCGTTCATTCCACTTTATATCATTCGGCTCATTGTAAACTATTCAAACATAGCCCAAAAGAAATTTTAGCCTTACAATCCATAAGTCTAATTTCAACTAATAAAATATCGAAATTGTTATATTGGCCACTGTGAGTGAAGTTTAAACTTTAGTCTCCATTTATGTGTGTGAGCTTCGATGATTATTTGCTACTATTTGGTTTTCAATAAATAAATAAATCCCAGCCTTACAAATGATGTCACGCACAGGGAGGGTGGAGCACCCCCAACAGTTTCAACGGTCTCCACTCTTGTTTTATATACTCTTTAGTCTTTCCAAGCTAGCCTCCCTCTCCTAGTAAAATTTCCTTATTATTCTCTTTCATTCAACAATCATGTTGCTCTCTTCTTCATAGTTCAACATATTTTATCATCCTTTTTTTTTTCCTTCACCTCAACCTCGACATCATTGATTATTTGTCCACTTCATCGTAATTGTTGGCTTTCACCACTAAAACAGTGATTTACCAGGTGAATATCAGCTCAGTATTTATTATTAATATTACATCTCTGCATCACTGCATGCTAAAGCTCAAACCAATACTTAACATTCATCATATATACACTCTTCTCTTTATTATACATATGCTCTAGCTCCTCCAATTCATATATATGATCTGTTAAGTTAAAAATGAAAGAAGAAAAAAAAATACTCATTATGCTTTTTATGCATTTCATAAAACAACTAGTACTAGCTAGCTAAAGGGTTGTTTTTTTTCCCTCAAAAAAAAAAGAAGCTAAAGGGTTATTTTCATTTCTAGAAAGTTTCATACTGCTTAGTAAATTTATTTAGGTTTTTCATGATCATCATTTTCCAAGTCTTTTGTGATAGTCCTGTTCAGGAATTAAAGAGGGTCAGAAATGCCATGAAAATTCTAGACAAAAAGACAGGAGAGTCAGAGTCCCAGGTTCCTGAATGAGACACAAACTTTGGTTAAGTGGCTAACATAACAGTAACCTTTTTCATCACTTTCTTTTTCTTTTTCTTTTTCTTTTTGTTGCCTCTCTCTCTCAAAACCCCATTTCCCTTTCGAGATATACGCGTGCCCCTGTTGTGATAACGTCATCCTACCAACACCACGCCCCTCTCCCAATGTTTACAGGAAGAAAAAAAAAGGACTAGAAAATCATTCTTGGTCTTTCACCAAATTAGCCCTTCACATTTACATATGGGAACAAATTGTAGTCACTTTATTGGTTGAATAGAGAGACTCTAATTTGTTTTTATATAAAAAAGTGAAAAACTAATTAGGTATTATTTTTTGTCATGCCCCAAAAAAATTATAGGGTTAAATATGTTTTTAATCCTTACATTTTGCGCTCCATTGAAAAATAGCCTCTATATTTTATTAAATGTTTTTAAAATCCTCACATTTTATCTCCGTTATCAAAATTAGTCATGCTTTTAATTCTCTAACGGAATGCTGATGTGGCAGTTAGTGGGTCCTAAAATGTAAAGACTATTCTTCAAAGTCACACAAAATGTAGGGACCAAAAAACATATTTAACCCTAAAATAATTGGGACCCACTAACTGCCAAATCAACATTCCGTTAGAGAATTAACAGCAAGGACTAATTTTGATAACGAAGATAAAACGTGAGGATTTTAAAAAATTTAATGAAATGTATGGACTATTTTTCAAAGGAGCGCAAAATATAAGGATTAAAAACATATTTAACCCAAAATTATAAAGGACTAAAATGAGTTTTTCTTTTTAAAATAAGGATAACCATTGTCATTACACGAAAATTATTTTTAAAGAATCAAATATAATATACTAATGATTTTAAAGTTATATAAATTCTTTAAAAAATAGAAAAATAACGTTTTTTCTTACACAAATTTCTTTACTTCCTTAACAAATGGTCCTAAATCACTTGTTTAAGGTACCAGCTAGCATTATCTATTTTTATAACAGAAAAACTTAGTTATATTTCATGTTTTCAAGTTTATTTTAACTTAAAATATATATTTTGTGATTATAATAAAATTTAAGAAAATAGCTAAGTTTTAAGGGAATATAACCTAAGTTTTGTATCCTTATATATATTCTCTTCAAGTATATGTGGATTATTTTCTCTTTAATAAGTTAAGTTAGTTCACCCAAATTGTTATCGAGAAGAATCAAACCTGAGACTTTGAGGAGGAGCACACTCTTAAGTCATAAAACAATACCACCAAACTAACCTAAGTAAGTTAGTATATATGGACATCTGGGTTTGGTCCATATATGCAGGTTGGGTTACGATTGGACGGTTAGATAGTGTGAGGAATAATTTAAAAAATATATTGTAGATAATTTAATTTTAAGTTGTAATTTGTAACGTTTAACTTGAACAATTGAAAATAACAGTGTTCATTTGTGTTAAAGACTTGGAGACAATTGATTGAATTATATATGCTCTTCTCTAGAGTTTGAACTTTTGATAATATTTTTTAAGGAGATTCCTATTAACAATTCTTTACTCTAAGTAGATTCACTTTGTTGGAGATGATTTATTTGAGCCACCATCGAAATTAAATATGAGCACATCTTTTAATCATAATTTAAACATTGATTTGTTACGTTGTTGACATGGGAGGATCCGCATATGAAGGGTGTTTGTAAGAATGAAATGTTAAAGAAAGTTGGTGGCTCATTTTATTCTAAGCAATTGTTATAGTTACAAATGAGACTTAGATTGTAGGAGTCTATCGTCTCCCCTACATACAACTTCGTTGGTGGTTACTTAAGTACTCCCTCCGTTTTAAAATATAAGTAAAATTGACTTTTTTAGTTTATTTATTTAATGATGTATACATCATTAAATGAACGAATCAAAAAAGTCAATTTTGTTTATATTTTAAAACGGAGGGAGTAGTTTTAATCACACCTTATGATTTTGTGCTTAACATACACATTTAATTATCTAGATGTAGATTTTAATATTGTAATTGTTTGTGAATATATATGTATAATTATTAACAGTAACGTGGATTAGGTAACCCCGTTCTTGATGAATCATTCCTTCCATTCACTAACACAAGACAACATCATTAAAACAAGCCTCTACCTGTCCGTTTCTTAGGACTCTTCACAAACACTACACATCTATAACCTCCATTTCCTCATGTTTTTCACCAAAACCTAACTCTCATGATTTGGTTCTCTCTACCTATCTTTTAATAACCCGACCCATGAAAGAAAATCATTGTTTCTCAAATAATTCTTTTTTGTTTATTAACACGCGTTTATATATTTTTATTCCTTTTTTTCCATTTCAATTTAATTATTATTATATATTGTGTTTTCTCACCACCACCAAATGAGCTTATTGTTATCTCTCATAACACTTGCCACCTTTTTCACTATAAGAGTGCTTTTTATTATTATTTCTTTTTGTTGGGTTTTTTGCCTTTTTAGCTTTTTGCTTCACTTGAATATTATCTCTTAGCATCTCCTCACACTCTTTATCTCTCACCTATCTACATACATATTCACACACAAAGAGATTTATTTCTTTGCTGCTTCAAATTTATACATGATGAAGAAAGTGTATTAATGGTATGGTGGTGAATTTGATGCAGCAATAATACCATATATTTCTATGATGGAGTCATGTGTCCCACCTGGATTTCGGTTCCACCCAACGGATGGAGAGCTTGTTGGTTATTATCTTAGAAAGAAAGTAGCTTCTCACAAGATTGATCTTGATGTTATCAAAGAGATTGATCTATATCGTATTGAGCCCTGGGATCTACAAGGTATATTACTAAATTTTATACACTACACATACTATATTGTTCATGTTTTAAACCACGTTCGACATAGCTATGGTAGTTGCATCGCGATCCTTGATAATATAGAGATTTTCAATCGATTATGATTGATTCGTACACGCATTTAATTGTAGTTACATTATAGTTGCAGACACATCAAAAATATCTACTAAAAAAAGTTAAAATATCAATGGAAATTTATAGACACAATTTGTCAAATTATTTTAGTTTCTGTCATGTATCTAATTTTCGTTGTTATTTCAAATTTTTCTAGTAGCATATGATATTGTGATCTAGATCACAGTTGCAAATTCTTTTCAAAATCTTGTGTGTGTGTGTGTGTGTAGTGTTGCTTGATTATCATATAGAGTAACGCATAAAACACACACTTTGATCAACCCTTATTAATTAGGGTTTTAACCGTTAATTTTATTTTAGCCTATTTTGTGTTATTGTTTAAAAGTGTATATATATATATATGTGTGTTGAAAGGATTTAGATCTTTGTATACAGAGAGATGTAGAATTGGGAATGAAGAGCAACATGAGTGGTATTTTTTTAGTCACAAAGATAAGAAATATCCAACAGGGACGAGAACGAACAGAGCTACAATGGCAGGGTTCTGGAAAGCAACGGGAAGAGATAAGTCGGTGTATGAACGAACAAAACTGATTGGAATGAGGAAGACACTTGTTTTCTACAAAGGAAGAGCACCTAATGGACAGAAAACTGATTGGATCATGCATGAATATAGGCTTGAAACAGTTGAAAATGCACCTCCACAGGCAAGTATATACATATACATATATTTACATACTATAAATTATGTGTTGAATATGAGGAGTTGATTAAGTTCAAACTTGATTAGTAACTTTGGATAATTAATTTAATTAAATATTAGATATTCTAGACACTATAGTCTTTTCCTTTTTCAGACAAGAAAACAAGGATGTTTATAAGTTGGAGAATGAGCACGGTTACTTTTTTTTTTTTTTTTGTGTGTAGAAGTCTTAATTTAAAGGGTTTCAAGTTCGAAGTATTCCCTTCTCTTGATGTGTCTTTTTCTCATGTTATAGTTTAGTCTAAGCATTTGATTGGCTCTTCTAAACTCGTTTTATAACGTAATAATACTATAAAGTACAACTTTGGCCTTCCACTAATTAACAATATATTCGTAAATAATATTCACCAAGGTACGTACAAACTTTCTTGCTAGGGAGTAATTGAGAATTTTCCCCAGAACGAAGTCAAAAGTCATTATATACTTTCAAAAGCGTATACATGATCATCTTTCTTTTACTTTTTGCTAGAGACTTTTCTTGTCAAACGTTCACATCATTAGTTTTATTTTTTTAGGTTAAAGAGAATTTTGAACCTATGTAAATTAAACATGTAAGAAATTCAAGTTTTATTGTTGAACGTTTATTGAAATCATTTCTTTCAACCTATCTTATTTTAAACATGTAAGAAATTCAAGTTTATTTAAAAGAATCTTGTTAACTTACGTCTTAATTAAGGGCACATGTTAAGAAATTTAAAAGTTGAATTTTGCATTAAAAAAAAAATAAGTTTTATACTTTTAAAAATTTGAATATATGAAAACATAATTACTATATGAAATGGCCTTACATATACATACCTTTAAAATACATGTTAGCATTCTTTTATTTTTATGCATTTTAAGGATGGTTATCATTTTATTAGATGATCCCTTTATTGGCCGATTGTATTTTATTTGACTTAATTAAATGATTGACTACTAGTAGTAGTACGTACCAAAAAGACTGAAACTTTGCAAAAGTTAACAGGGAACACACGCATAAAAAGAACTTTCACCTTTTCACATTCAAGACATCATCAAGTAGTTGATGACATAGTCAAGTCAAATATGACAATACCTTAGTCTCTAAACTTAAGTCTCTTTTGACCAATTTAAAAAGTTTTAAACAAAAATAGATAGTTAATTGTGTTAAATTTATCAATAGGCGTATGATTTTTTAATTTTTTTTTCAATGATTATTACTCATATTTTTCCACTTAGTCAATTATTGTCTTCCATTTTAAATAATAATGAATAATTTTATAAAATCATAGTAAATAATGTATCTATTTTTTGAGAGGTAATTAATGTATCTGTTGTGTTTAGAAAATATTACGGTGTATAATGTTTTTTTTAAGGATGAAAATATTATAATGTTAAAAAACTTTATTATAGGTGAATATTTTGGGAGAACCCAGAGTTTAAATTAATTCGAGTTGAAACAATTGTTCTCATATTTTACGTATAATTTAATCGAATTTCAGATTCTCATTAATTTTTTCTGGAACTAGAGACTTAAAACCAAAAAATTACTAGAACATAAAATTATAAAAGAACAATTTTTAATTCAAAAGAAGTTTAGAGAAAATGAAAAAAGTCAAGAAAATCATCACTCTTTGCTTTCAAACTTAAATTGAGTGTTCCCTTGCAGGAAGAAGGTTGGGTTGTGTGCAAAGCATTCAAGAAAAAAACAAGTGTCCAAGCAAAAACAAATGAAAGATGGGATCCAAGCCACTTAAATGATGAACAAACAAGTAGCATCATCTCAAGGGTGGAACCCATTGACCTCATCTTTAGACAACCACAGAGGATTGCAGCTCAAAATTTCATGTACAAGCAAGAGATAGAAGCAGAAGCAGATACATTATTAAGCTTCATGCATTCAGAACAAATGGTACCTCTTCCTCAGCTAGAAAGTCCCTCTTTAACAAAGAGGCAAAACTCAATGCCAATAATATCAGAACATAACAATAATGAATTTCAAAATGGATTATTATTCAACATCAACAACAAAAGAGAGAAAGTGACTGATTGGAGGGATCTTGACAAGTTTGTGGCTTCTCAGTTGAGTCAAGAAGATCATAGGCATGGAACAAGCTCAGACATGTCATTGTTCCTACTTCAAAGTAGTAAGGATGATGAAGAGAACAAGTTAAGCTCGTTTTTAACTACAAGGTCAGATTGTGACATTGGGATATGTGTATTTGAAAATTAAATACATATAGAAGGGACTAACTTTGTTGCATTTGTAGTATCTATATGAATATGAATGTTTGATGGATGCTTTGAGGATGATATTTAATAATATTATGGTTTTGTAAAACATGCATGTGGAAAAGGTGTCTGGATTATCTACGGCAGGTACCATGCAACCTGTGTCTTGTAGAGGCGATAAATTTGTGAAAGAGTGTGGGTTTTCTAGGAGTTTGTAGGAGAAGATTTTGTGTTCGATCCCTGAAAACAAAAATAACTAAACATTGGTAATATTTAGCTATAAAAAAATTAAATATGTTTTTAGAACCTAAATATTCATAATTTTGGTGTTAATTCTTATAGAATAAAATCAGAGTTTTAGTCCATGTAAAATTTTTCTATAGCATGGATATCTAGGGATAAAAATGTTGATGGGAAATTTACAGGATTAAAAATGCGATTTTACTTTACAGGAACTAAAAACAAAATTCTAAATATTTATATGGACCTAAAAATATATTCAACCCTAAAAATATTCTACTTTGTTAAGGATATAGATTCATATAGAAAGAGAAGAGAGACTGGAGTTTCAATAAAAATGACAAAAGTTATGATGAGGAGTGCTATAAACACTCTCTTTCTAACACTTTCTCTAACACTCACTTTCTTATTCGGTGAAATTCATGTGGGTACCACAAATTGGAAGTGGATCCCACATAAAATGGTGAGGCTCACATGAGTTTCACCCAATAAGTGAGTGAGTGTTAAAGAGAGTGCTAGAAAGAGAGTGTTCCTAGCATTTCTCAAGTTATGAATACAATAGTTACAAAAAGAATATATAAGTGTAAAAGACTAAATTATCCTTACATATAATAAAAGGTTCGATAAAATATTTATGTCAGTGTGTAAATCTAGCATTTTCATGAGTTCAATTTTTATTTCATTAAGTACTTCTAGCATCTTTTAAAGGGAGAGATAGGATTGATGTTTGAACATTTTTGTAGGCTTTTCATTCATTGTTTTGCTACCCAAGGTCAACTCACCACACCGGTTAGGTGATTTCAAGACTATATCTCTAATCGGTTGCTTGTATATGTTAGTGGCCAAAGGTTAGGTTGGCAATTAGTTCGCTAAGATCATGGACTACCTTATCTCTTCGAATTAGTATGCCTTTGTAAGAGGGAGACAACTTGTTGAAGGGGTTATGGTGCTGAGTGAAATCATACATATGGATAAGAAGTATAATTGTGAGTGCCTTATCTTCAAGTTATACTCTAAGAAGGTGAATGACTCGGCTTGTTGAGAAGATTCAGAGTCGGCGACAGGTAGAACTCTTGAATTTGAATGTGTGTCCTCTTTGGTAGCCTACCCATGATCGTCAATGAGTGTCCAACTTAGAAGATCAACATTCAAAAGGTCCTTAAACAAGGTGACTCGCTTTGCCCTTTACTCCTCCTTCTAACTTGTCTCTTGCTTACACGTGATTTTTCTAAAAGTATGGTAAATCTTAATGAGTCATTCTAGAGGATGGGGGAAGCCTTTTCTCGATTGTAATGTTAGTAAGATCTCATTCACATATCTAGCCCTTCTAGTGGGGGGAAACACTTGCAAAATGATTGTGTGGAAAACGCTTCTAGCATTTTTGTGGAGCAGGCTTGGATCTTGGAGTAATAAGCATGTGAGTTTAAGTGGTAGGATTTTCTTTTTAAACATCATCTTTAAAACCATCTCGATCTTTTACTTATCCTTCCTTATGATGTGGAAGAGATTTTCGAAGCTAAACAGGTAAATATTTAAATGTTTTCTCTAGGGAGGCTTAAAAGGTTGGAATTAATTTCTTGGGTTAAGTGGTCTGATATTTGTAAGTTTAAGGGCAAATGAGGTCTAGGGGTTAAGAATTTTAGATTGTTTAACCTAGATCTATATATTCAGTGGAGCTAGAGGGGGGGTCTCTCGACCTGAGAATTTATGGTGGCATGTCATCATTGATAGGTATGTTAGACCCAAGGTGGTTGCCTACCTTGCCACACCCTTAGGCTAGCCCTAGGTGGGATAGGGATAGGTGGGTTTGGACACTTACTTGGAGGTGAGAGATTTACATTTGGGAACACCTGTTATTTGAGGAGTCGATGATCTTGGTTAGAGGATAAACTTGAGGGTACAAAATGACATGTAGTGCTAAGTGCATGACCTCTCTAGCCATTGATTGTTAGATTGGCTTATGAGCCATGTCAGATAGATCCCCAAGGTGGAAACCCTTACGACATATTTTCTTCATACTATCTCCTAAGTTTATAAGAAATGAGCTTCACCAGAAGTAATTGCTTTCTCATGGAAATTGCTAATTGTCATAATCTCTTAAGACAGAGAGTTTTGTTGGAAATTGATGGTTCAAATTTCAAAATGTGTGTTTTGTGGCCACAATCAGGAGACATCATGCCCCCTATTTGTAACTTGTGAGTCTCGTTCCATTTATTATATAGGATTTTCATTTGGTTGGGTGGGGAGTTTGTAATGCCATCCAACTTGTTCTATTTATTCTCAATGTTATATTCCTTCAGTGTTGACACTCACCTTCAACATCACATGATATAATAAAACTTTATAATAACATGTCTATTTTTAATTTATTCCAAAAGTATAGATTTCAAGTGGCATTTCACATGCGAAAGTATAAAACTTTCCCACCGTGGGTCAATTGAATTCAACCATTAGATTAAGTGAAGAACATATTCTTAACACGCTCTCTCAACACTAGATTTTTTTCACACCATCTCTCTCCTCCATTCCCACCCACCACCACCACCAATATCAAACCCGTTTATATTACTTTTTCATTCCTTCCTCCACTAAAAGAGCTTAAGAGATACGCATGTTCTTCTTCCTAATTCGCAGTTGGCAATGTGGGCAAGTGTTTCCCAAATCTTATAGATTGAATTTTATTTTATTTTAAATAAAGATTGAAATTTTAAGCAAATTAGATCAGAATGTTCATCATTTTAGTATCAACTTCATCTAATTTTGTACATTCACTTCTTCTTTCACACCCACTTAGATTTATAGTTCGATTTTTTTCTTTTTATTTCTACTGAGTCACTAACTCGGTGAGTTGGGGAGGAACAAATTAGGAGAGTGAATCTATCGTGAAGAATTTTTTTGACAGTCTAGAATACCTATCAAATATTCATCTTCAAGTCACCTTTCAAACATGGTTTAGGTAACTGGGATGTAAGAATATTTCACGAGTTGGACAAGACTTGAGCAAACTTTTTGTAACCTTTGATTGAGAAGAAAGAATGGCATGGTTGATAGCCATGAAAGCAAACCCAGTCAGAAACCAAAATACAACAAGCAATCGAAGAAATAACAACTACAACAACAAAAAACTCAAGCACAACAACCCAAAAAGCTAGCAATCAAACCCCAAAGTAGCAACACGGACAACCCAGAACCGTGAAACAGAGCCAAATCACCAATCTAATCCAAATCTAATGATGAGCATGGAAAACTCCCAAAAAGAAACATGAATGAAAAGCAAACTTCATACCACCAAACCAAACTCATATCACGATAGTTGCCGCAGGAAAGAGAAATGTTCAACATGCTTAGGTCCTCAACATGATCCAGAACATGAAATTCAACCGAGAAATGACCCAAAAAGAGAACCGAAAGATTTGAACAGGAAGGGAACCATAATGCACAAACTTAAAATTCGCTTAAATAGATACACACCAAAACGAATCAATGGAACAATAACACTAAATTGAACGATACAAGAGACAAAACTACCAATTCGTGGATCTAAGCGTGTCTCAACAGGCTACAGATCTAATGAGAACAATAGAGGATGTTATGCATGTGGCAAAACAACCCCATATGAGTTAGAGG
>Ga0315914_1000086_pt1 | contig 76700 bp, 44 predicted proteins | sample MpolenodulesMG_FD_203920 | JGI IMG/M metagenome (GOLD analysis project Ga0315914, IMG submission 203920) | Medicago polymorpha root nodule microbial communities from Los Angeles, California, United States - elongated nodules | ecosystem: Host-associated > Plants > Roots > Nodule | place: USA...
AGAAAAGAAACAATCATGGCAATCAATTGTCTGAAGGTAAAAAAAAGTCTTTGAAAAAGTATGAAAAGTCTCAAGGTTTTTAGTGAGATTGTTGAAGGAGTGTATTATGTGTATTTTTAACTAGAAAGTCTCACAAAATCCATGCTACAAAAAATCCATTAAAATCTCTATTTTGAATACCAATAGACATTTTTTAAGTTGTGAGGAATCTCAATTGAATACCACTGGATTTCGTTGCCTTTAATAAAAAGTCTTGATTGTCTTGATTGAATACCACAAGATTTATTTATATTTTATAAAAGTCTTGATTGAATACCATGAGATTTTTTCATAATGAAATTGTCTTTTAAAATCCTTTGAAATCTCAATCCAATACACCCCCTTAAATAGAATTTATTTTTAAAGTGTGAGACTCACTTTCATTTAAACCAATAAAGAATTGAGTGTTTAAAAGAGTGTTAAAAAGAGAGTGTTCCTAACACTTGTCAAAGTAGCACTATGTTGAAATCTATACAAAATCCAATTGATCTGCATTCACCTGTGAACAAATCTTCTTTAGTAAAAAAAAAGAAGATAAATCTTCTATTATGCATTGTCAGCATTGATATTTGCCAAATTGGTCTTGGAGAGATCTAATTAATAGCCACACATTCATAAGTCATGAGAGAGTGGAAACAAATTATTACTATACATCAGAAAAATTGTCTAACCAAATGTATCCAATTGCCATTTGCCTTTAAAACACAAATTTGAGTTTTCAATACTACTAACAACATGGCTACATTACTCAGCAAAACAGCAATGAGACCCCACTAAGAATTTGAGAATTTTTTTTTCCATATTGATTTAATGCCAATCTTTGAGAATGATATCCACACCATTTCTTCAAGAATTTGATTGTGAAACTCTAGGTGAAGAAACAGGAAACAAAAGGAAGAAGCTGTGGCTCTGCATCTCTTGGAGTAGTAATAGGAGAGGGGTACAAATGGTAACCTCTTTCAGCATTTCTGAAATTTATATCCAAATGGGGGCCAAACCAGATTTGGATAGCTTAAATACAATATTGAAACACATGATCTAGAGTTTCAATATATTTTTCACATTTATGGCAGATTAGAGGACATGAAACCCCTTTCTTCCTTAATTGATTTCACATTAAAACATAATCATTTAAAATACTCCAAAATAAATTTTGAAGGAATGATAGCCATCTTTGTTGCCACTACAAACCATGGAGGCTTGGGTTAAGGAGTTGATGAGAGGAATTTGACAAATTTGATCAGCTTCAAAGAGAAGGAACACTCTTTGATTTTAGCTTCATTCTATTTGAACTGATTAATCTCAATGCGATCCTTCATGTGAGTATGAAAAAGAAAATTGTTTAAAAGTTGTTACAAAATGATTATACAAATATCATTTCTCTAAAAAATATTATCTAGTAACGGATCATTCATTAATCATTTAGTCCACTTCTAATCAATTAATTAAAAATTATTTTATCTCATATTATTATTTTATCTCTTGTTTACGTATCCTCAACATGAGCATCACTTTTTGAAGACTCGCAGACCTCAACATCATCATTCATATGATTCAACATGTTTATCAAGAACATACAAATCCACTGTTCAATTAACAGTAGATTAAGTGACCATAAATTTCCCACCAGCCTTGTAATAAATTGAGAAAATTGTGAAGTAGCCTTTATCTTTCAGAATGTCCAAAATCTTATAACATGACTAGCCAACAAGGTCACACCACAATTCACAATCAATCATCATTTTATACTCAAAATTATCTTATAAGATCCCAAAGAATCCACAAGTGTGGATCCTAACCTTAAACAAACCAACACGACTCATGTATACAAAATCCTTCAGAAAAATGTGATTAAAAATCCTAATGTGGAAGCATCACAATATCAAGCGAAGAACCTATTAACCATGAATTACGATAACTATTTTACAATCCAAATGGTTTTACATACGTTCACAAACATCTGTTTCTCTTGTGTGTGGTATTTCTTATGGATATTTTTAACTCTGCAACTCTCAATGTAATGTAATGAAGCGAAGAAATCAACAATCGAATTTATGAATAAAAAATAAAAACTTAAATCAATGAAACTCAACTAAACCCAAAAACTTTGTTAGATTAAAACGAAAGTTGGAGGCATACCGTTAATTTATTTAGATGGGAGAAGAAGAGAAAATTAGGGTTTTAAATCTAATTTTTTTATTTCATTTTTAATTTTTGTGGAAAACCGTTAATTGAAAATAGGTTTGATATTTAAAAATTGGAATGAATAAAAATTAATTTAGAGTAATTATAAAAAGAAAAGTTTGAGTGATGATGGGAGAATATTCACCTTGATATAAAAAGACTATAAAAATATTAAATCATAGATTTATTTAATTAAAAAAATATTGCACACAAGTAAATAGAAAACGAAGGAAGACGATCTATGGAAAGATAATGTGGACCATATAGTATAGAGTTAGAGATGAAATATTGAAATGAAAAGAATTTGGAACCACAAAAGAAGGTGAAGCAAGCAGAGTGTTAGTATGGCAGGGGTTGTTGTGTTTTTGAACACCTCTTTGTTGTGCTCACAACCATCACCATGTCTGACTATTTCACGCTCCTCCTTCGCTCCTTCTCAGCTTCATCTTCCTCTCACTCGCCGCCGCATTCACTGCTCAACTTCAACTTCTACTTCTACTTCTACTTCATACCCTGCTGCCACAGGTTTATTTTTTTCTCACTTTCATTTTTTCATACCTTCATGTTTATTCTTTTAATTGAATAAGTGAGGTGAGGAGGTCTATTTGTAAAGAAATAATGGAATAGTTGCTTACTCCAACATGGGCTGAAGTTGGTTTTCTGGTATCTTCATGCAGACAAACTTCCAAATAGTATTGATTTTTCTGTAACTGGTGGTGCATATGATTTCACTAAAGCAACAACATCACTAACAAATGAGTTAATCACTTCATCAAAGAAAGTCACTCTTTTAAGGCATGGTCTTAGCACTTGGAATGCAGAAAGTAGGATTCAGGTAGTTTGCTTTCCTCTCTACTTTTTAACTTATTACTAGCTCTAGTACTATATGGAGTTAGAGGAGATGTTTAGCTTGCTTCGCAAATGCTCAATTAGATAACTTATCCGCCATCCCTTACTTCTAGGACCCAAGTTTTTGTTTTGATGTTTCACATGGAACATCTTTTTACCACATCTGCCATCCATTGTCATTAAATTGATCATATGTGTTTAGGGAAGCTCAGATTTGTCAGTACTAACTGAAGCTGGGGTGGAGCAAGCAGAGAGATGCAAGAAAGCATTGGAAAATATTCACTTTGACCAATGTCTTGCCAGTCCAATATCTCGTGCCAAGGTTAGGCAGCGCTGAAATTTAATTCTCGAGCATGCTAATACTTTTACTGATAGTCAATTTATTTAACTGGTTTTGCATGTTTGATGTAGCAAACTGCTGAAATTATATGGCAAGGAAGGGAAAAACCATTGGTTTACATTGATTCACTTAAAGAAATATCTCTCTATCACCTTGAAGGATTGAAAAATGGTGAGCCTGACTCTGCTCAACTTTAAAAACAATGAACATATATTTCTAATATGTTTATGGCTTTTCATTTGCATGCTTAAATTGACTATTATTTTATAGTTAAGTGGCATACTTGTTGATAGGAAGAGTATATTTGATGCTACTGAATATTGAGAATAAACCATAAATTTAGTCCCTAGACTATCATACTCCCACCAATTTAGTCCTTAAACTATATAAAATCTATCAATTTAGTCCTTAAAGCATATAAAATCTGTCAATTCAGTTCCTAACATCTTAATATCAGGGACTAAATTGACATTTCATATACCATAAGGACTATTTACTATATTTATTAGTTTCGAGGCTAAGTTGGAGAGAGAATGATAGTTTAGGGACTAAATTGATGATTTATTTGCATATTGATGATATGTTTTCATTTTATTTCACTTTTCAATATGGATCGTTCTTGTCATTCTTTATGATTAAACTATAGGTCTCAAGTTCGAATCTCCCGATGCAAATTTCGGTGGGCTAGTCCATACAGAGCTTTACTCTGGCTTTAAATAGGGCTCCCGCAAGTGGACGGTGGGATTGGACCCCTCGGATTAGTCGTTCATCGGATCAAATACTGAGTTTTCAATATTTTTATAATTATTAAACTAAATCAGTTTGTTTCTAATTTGGAGGCAGTGGATGCTAAGCAAATATATAAGGAGGAATACAGAATCTGGAGAGAAGATCCAGCCAATTTTGTCATGAATGGTAGATATCCTGTACAAGATCTCTGGATAGCTGCAAGAGATTGTTGGAAGGAAATTTTGTTGTCACCTGTAAGATTTTTTTGCCATTGATACACAGTGTTGCAAGTTTTGATTTGAAATTGAGTTGCAAGATTCATCTTACTCTGCAGGGAGAAAGCTTTCTAGTTGTGACTCACAAATCAATATTGAGGGCATTAACTTGCACTGCTTTAGGCCTTGGCCCAGAGAGGTAAGTATTATTTGTCATATCATTAAAAAATTAAACTGATCTTGTGCCTACTTATTGAAATATGTACTTCTGATTTTAATTTTTACAATAGTATTCTAGGAAGAAGAAATTTGATGTTTTAGTTTTGATAGATACTTCCGTACCATTTATAACTTCAATGTTCTAGCAGTTTTTTGTTAAAGATTCCAGTTGGTTGTCATAAATGTAGCTAGTCAAATGATATCATGATCAAGTGTTGATTTAAGCAATGTCTCAAAACTGGTTCGGAGATCGAATTGGTGAGACTTTGGGTCATGGTACACTCGGTTCAACTACTGTTGAATCGGTTGACAAATAAATAAATAAATAAGTATTAAAAAGTGTAAAAAATGAAAACTTGTTAAGTCGACAACAGTTCAACTCGGTTTAATCTGGCTCAGCAAGAATGCAATATAACCAGGATCTAGCCAACCAACAAAATGGCCGGTTCCCGATTCAACCAGTTGAATTGGCTATTTCGGTTCAGTTTTTTAAACATTGGTTTTAAGTGATTAAGTCATCTCTCTTTCCATTTGGTTAAAGGTTACTACCTCAATTACATGCTAGATTCACAAACATAATTGATTGAATGTTTGAAAGTTCCTACTTCTTTTTGAATAGCTTGGTTGAAATTTCAAAACCTCTTGCATGTGTAGCATGAATTGAAACAACCATTTGATGCTTTATCCAATATAGCAGCTGACATTAAGACATTGATCAAAATGTTCAGGTTTCGTTCCCTTGATGTCAACAATGGTGGGATATGCGTATTCAACTTCAATACCAGAGGAGAAGCAATGCTCGAGGCTTTAAACTTGACAGCTCACATGTATAGCGATCATATATATCCTGCCTGAAATCTCTTGGTTGCTGAATGCAAGGAAGGAAGACAACTTCCATTGTTTTTGTCATAGAATGGAACAACACTACTGAGTGCTTGATGGCAACTCATATAGAAGCTGAGGAATTGCAGTATAGTATTTAGTTTGTGCTTACTATGTAAATTCCAATGATTAGTGTGTATTGAGTCTATTTAATCAACATACTATTTTTGATAAATATTGTTTGATGTCATACAAATCTAGCATACTCTTAAGATTTTGTCTATAGGTGTATGAAAAAAAATCCAAAAACTTAAATTAATATTTTTAATGATTGATGTTTGTGAAAATAGAAAGAATGAAGTGATTAAAAAGAAATTCGAGCTACTGAAAAGTGAAAAGTGGCTCAATGTGAGCTCTGCATTTCTTCAAAGGATGAAGAGTGTTGAGTTAATTTACCAGCCACCACATATATTTATACATATGGTGAAAAACAGGTGAAGAATCTGGTTAGTTTATTTGCAAGCACGAGGGTTTGAACATCAAAATACCGACAATAATGACACCATATGTTCTAAATTATCACCTTCACTTCAATCTAATTCATAAGTATAAAATGCATCAATTTAGTCCTTGTTATTAAGATGTTAGGAACTAAATTGATGAAATTTACATACTTTAAGGTATTTAGTTGACAAATTTATATAGTCTAGGGAAGGGACTATACTTGATATATTTACATAATTTAGACAATAGGTTTGAAAAATAGCGATAGTTTAAGGATCTTTTTTTAGGGAGGATAGTTTAAGGATTAAATTGGTAGTTAAAGAATAAGTTAATGGGAGATGCATAGGTATTTTGATTTTATTTTATTTGACAGTATACATAACTATTAACTAGAGTGCGTATGAAGAATTACATAATGTCACGCAAAATAAAATACAGCCTTTTTTTTTTGAAAGGAAAATGTATCATTTTTTAATGACACTCAAATATGCTCCTAAAAAAAAGGTTCGCAGTATATTCACCACAAGAGTGTTATTTGAACAACCAAATGTTATTTGAACAACCAATTTGGTTGACAACTTATATGATAACCATAATTTATAAAAAAAAGTAGGTATTTGTACGAAAACCAAAACAATAGAGAGATAAAGTAAAAAATAATGTGAGTATGAGAGAGAAAGTTGTCACAAAAGTTATCACTAAATAGATGTTCAAATATCATTTCTCCTTCACTATTGGGAGAGGATGATGCTGCTATTCAAGCTTTCTTACCTAATTAAGTACACTGTACACCCATGAGTTGTGTAGCTCCTCAAATTCAATTATTTTTCAAACGACATTGTGGCTGTTATTTGCGTTAGTGGACACAGTCTGAACATCACTCGAGTAACTTTTGAAATACAAGTCATGTGCGGAGGGAATTTCAGAATTTAGGACTTTAGTCTTTTTATTTAGGAACATCCTTGATAGTAAATCAAAATGTGGAGGGAAGCCAAGACGACGGCTCAATCCCTTGCACAATAGTTATGTCTAAGTTTAATCCCATTTTTATGATTTCATACCTCCTTGCATTGCTTCTTTTATTGATCAATGATCATGAAATTAAGGTGAGTTTTTCTTAGTAAATGTTTAAACATGTTTTTGTTCCCCTATTTTTGTTTAAACGCTCTATTTTTCTTTGTTAACAACCAATGAATTTGGGACATTTTAAAACCAATTTTTCCCCTCTAAAAATACCAAATTTTTTATTTTCTAATTTCACCATTTTTCTAATCTTTCCACCGTGCTCATTTTTGTTGTTATGGTCTGGTCTCAAATATAGTCGTGCTCATGTGAGGTGTTTGTTAGAAAGTGTAGTGTTAAAACTTCTATTTAGCAAAATATAATTCTTTTTTTGGTATAGAACAAACTACTATAATTTACCTACAACAATTCACTTTGTTAAATCTTGTTACTTTGACTTGAGACCTTGAAATGTGTTTTTTTTAATGTCTCATTTGATTCTCCACAATGCCAATTTCAGTGGAGTTAGTTTGTCTTCTTCAATATTTTTTTACCAACAATGAACTGATTCAAATGGTAAGAAATTTAAATCCCTTAAGCAAGGGGGCATGAGTTTGATTTCTTATTACATATGGAAAAAGTTTGATTGAAACATTTCACAGCTTATTGTGAAAAGTGATTCAAATTTATTGTGAAACTTTTTTAATTTTCACTGTGAAGTACATAAAATGTAACATTTCACAGCTTATTGTGAAAAGTGATTCAAACTTTAATGAGACATCTTCGCAATCTACAAATTGTAGATTAACAAATCCAAGGTTTTCATACTTAATGTCGACGGAAGAGGAACGTAAGTAGAATTGAGTTATTAATTTTAGTTTCATCCCTTCATTTATCATAGTGGGACCAATATACCTTTATAATAGATTACCTATTAGCTTTGGAGTGTTTGCTTAGATTCATTAAAAAAAAAAATCCTAAAATGTTCATTATCTTTTCATGCCACTTTCACCTACCTAAGCATAATGCAAATGCCATACCTTTTATTTTAAACTCTTTTGATTATAAAATCAAGTGGAAGTAGCAAACAGCCAAACAATAACACGAGTTAATCTAAATTACAGACACAACCATATGAGACACGTGCCAGTATAGAACAAACAAAGCAGATAGATAAATAAATAAAACAATTTCACCCATCACCCCAATTATTTAATACTCCAGGCAAAGATTCCCTCATCCCATGTATTCTGTTCATTGTTTTTTGCTTTCAAAGGAATAATAACACATCAACACGACGCCGTTTCATCGAATAGTACCGTTACACACCATAGGAGCGTGTGCATCAACCGCGACCCAACAGAGCGTGGTATCGAAACTGAACAGTGGAAATTAAAAAAGTTTCAGTTCTTTTTTCGTGTACTTCACCTCCTTCTTCACACTTCAATCCTATCTCATCTCTTCATTCACTCATCCATGGCTTAACAGTGAGAAACGAGAAATTGAATAAACAAAACTAACTCACGAAAACAAAAGAATGCAATCAAATTCTCGTAACAAACTCTCAACTTCGTGTTAAACGGTTACTAAATATGCAAATGAGACAGCGTCCCACCGCCATGCGCGGTGGTCCGGTGAATCAGCAACGACCACCACCACCGCCGTTAAACTCCGTCTTCAACATTATCCCAGTCCACGACCTCCTCATAGACCATCCATCACTCCGTTATCCAGAAGTCCGCGCCGCCGCTGCCGCACTACGCACCGTCGGCGACCTCCCAAAGCACCGTTTCATGGCATGGCAACCAGACATGGACCTTCTCGACTGGCTCCGGTTACTCTTCGGTTTCCAAAACGACAACGCAAGAAACCAAAGAGAGCATTTAGTTCTTCATCTCTCAAATGCACAGATGCGTCTTGAACCTCCTCCTGCTATCCCCGACGCGCTTGACGCCGGTGTTCTTCAACGTTTCCGACGAAAGCTTCTTCATAACTACACTTCCTGGTGCTCTTATCTTGGTCTTAAGTCAAGCGTAAACACGCGCCGCCGTGATCCAACCGATCTTCGTCGCGAGTTGCTTTACGTTTCCCTTTATCTTCTAATTTGGGGTGAATCTGGTAACCTTCGTTTTGTTCCTGAGTGTCTTTGTTATATTTATCATTTTATGGCGAAAGAGCTTAATATGGTTCTTGATGGGTTAATTGATCCTGATACTGGTAGTCCATTTTTGCCAACAGTTTCTGGTGAATGTGGATTTTTGAAATCTGTTGTTATGCCAATTTATAATACTATTAAGATTGAAGTTGATAGTAGTAGAAATGGTAAAGCACCACATTCTGCATGGAGGAATTATGATGATATAAATGAGTATTTTTGGAGTAGGAGGTGTTTGAAGAAACTTAGATGGCCTTTGAATTTTGAGTCTAGTTTTTTTGGGACTACACCTAAGGATAAAAGGGTTGGGAAAACTGGCTATGTTGAACAAAGGTCATTTTGGAATATTTACAAGAGTTTTGACAGGTTATGGGTTATGTTGATTTTGTTCATGCAAGGTGCTATTATTGTTGCTTGGGAGGGTACTACGTATCCTTGGCAATCATTAGAGAGAAAGGATGTTCAAGTTAAAATGTTGACTTTGTTTATCACTTGGGGTGGTCTTAGGGTACTTCAATCTGTGCTTGATGCTGGAACTCAATATAGTTTGGTTACTAGAGAGACGGCTTGGCGTGGAGTAAGGATGGTGCTCAAGGGTTTGGCTGCTATAACGTGGACTGTTTTGTTTGGGGTGTTTTATGGATTGATTTGGATTGAGAAGGGTTCTAAACGAAATTGGTCTGATGCGGCAAATGAGAGGATTTATACATTTCTTAAGATTGTCTTCTGCTTTCTATTACCAGAGATGCTGGCATGCGTACTGTTCATATTGCCGTGTATACGGAACTTCATTGAGGAATCAGACTGGAGAATAGTATACTGGTTGACATGGTGGTTTCATACCCGGATTTTTGTGGGCCGGGGTGTGAGACAAGGGCTTATGGATAATGTGAAGTATAGTCTTTTCTGGATTGGAGTATTGGCTGCAAAATTTTCATTCAGTTACTTTCTTCAATTCAAACCTCTTGTTGCTCCCACTAAGGCTCTGTTGAAACTTAAGGGCATCAATTATAGATGGCATGAGTTTTTCAATAACACCAACAGAGTGGCAGTTGTTTTGCTTTGGTTACCTGTTGTGTTGGTATACTTCATGGATTTGCAAATATGGTATTCGATTTTCTCTTCCTTTATTGGTGGCACGATTGGTCTGTTCTCGCATTTGGGTGAAATCCGGAATATCTCACAACTCAGGCTCCGATTCCAGTTCTTTGCCAGTGCAATGCAGTTCAATCTGATGCCAGAGGAGAAGCTTCTAAGCCAGCAAGCAACGATGCTGAGGAAGGTTCGTGATGCCATCCATCGGTTGAAATTACGATACGGACTTGGTCAACCCTTCACAAAAATTGAATCAAGCCAAGTAGATGCTACCAGGTTTGCCTTAATATGGAATGAGATAATCATTACTTTCAGGGAGGAAGATATAATCAGTGATCGAGAACTAGAGCTCCTAGAACTGCCGCCAAATTGCTGGGACATTAGGGTAATTCGATGGCCGTGTTTCCTTCTCAGCAACGAGCTACTACGTGCTCTCAGTCAGGCAAAAGAGCTGGAAAATGAGTCTGACAGGTCACTATGGTTGAAGATGTGCAAGAATGAGTATCGCCGGTGTGCTGTCATTGAAGCTTATGATAGCATTAAGTACTTATTTCGTATGATTCTTAAAGTTGATAAGGTAGAGTTCTCCATTGTGACTAATATATTCAGGGACATAGACTACTGCATTCAGGTGGGAAAGTTAACAGAAGCGTACAAGATGTCTCTGCTACCAGAGCTACATGCTAAGGTGACTGAACTGGTTAAAATTTCGATACAGCCAAACAAAGATTTGAATAAGGCTGTAAATTTGTTGCAAGCCTTGTATGAATTGTGTATTCGAAGATTTTCAAAGGTGAAGAAGACCGCCGCCCAGCTAGTTGAGGAAGGCCTGGCGCTACAAGGTCCAACAACAGAAGGGGGACTGCTCTTTGAGAATGCTATTGAGTTTCCTGATGCCGGAGATGAAGTCTTTACCAGGCAGCTCAGAAGGTTGTCTACAATTCTCACTTCAAGAGACGCAATGCACAATGTTCCGTTGAATCTTGAGGCTCGACGGCGGATTGCTTTCTTTAGCAATTCTTTGTTTATGAACATTCCCCGTGCTCCCTATGTTGAAAAAATGATGGCTTTCAGTGTTTTGACTCCATATTATGATGAGGAAGTTTTGTATAGCAAAGAGTCTCTTCGAAAGGAGAATGAGGATGGCATTACTACTCTGTTTTATCTGCAGAAGATTTATGAAGATGAATGGAACAATTTTATGGAAAGAATGCGTAGAGAGGGCTTGAAAGATGAGGATGATATCTGGACAACAAAATCCTTGGACCTTCGCCTTTGGGTATCTTATAGAGGTCAAACATTGTCTCGCACAGTCAGGGGGATGATGTACTATTATAGCGCCCTTAAGATGCTCGCTTTTCTTGATTCAGCATCTGAGATGGATGTAAGACAGGGATCTGAGCATATCACTTCATATGGTTCAACAAACGCAAACAACCGTCTGAATACTCTACGCTCAGATGTGCATCCATCTCTACGGAAATTGCGAAGGGCAGATAGCAGTGTGACGCTGTTATTCAAGGGAGATGAATATGGGAGTGCGATGATGAAGTTCTCATATGTTGTGGCATGCCAGATGTATGGACGCCACAAGGCAGAGAAGAATCCCCGAGCGGATGATATACTGTATCTGATGAAAAACAACGAGGCCCTTCGAGTAGCATATGTTGATGAGGTTTCTTTGGGGAGGGAAGAGACTGAATATTACTCTGTTCTTGTGAAGTTTGATCAGCAACTGCAGAGTGAGGTTGAGATCTTTCGGGTCAGATTGCCTGGTCCTTTAAAACTTGGAGAAGGGAAACCGGAAAATCAGAATCATGCCATGATCTTTACGCGGGGTGATGCAGTTCAGACCATAGATATGAATCAAGACAATTATTTTGAGGAAGCTCTCAAAATGCGGAATCTGTTGGAGGAGTTCAATGTGTACCATGGTATCAAGAAGCCAACCATTTTGGGGGTTCGAGAGAATATATTCACAGGCTCTGTTTCGTCGCTTGCTTGGTTCATGTCATCCCAAGAGACAAGTTTTGTGACACTGGGCCAGCGATTTCTGGCAAACCCTTTGAAAGTACGGATGCACTACGGTCATCCGGATGTGTTTGACAGATTCTGGTTCTTGTGCAGGGGTGGAGTCAGCAAGGCATCTAGAGTGATCAATATTAGTGAAGATATTTTTGCTGGTTTCAATTGTACATTGCGAGGTGGCAATGTGACACATCATGAATATATACAGGTAGGTAAAGGAAGAGATGTTGGCTTGAATCAGATATCCATGTTTGAGGCCAAGGTCGCAAGTGGCAATGGCGAGCAGGTGCTGAGCAGAGATGTCTACCGGCTAGGACATAGATTAGACTTCTTCCGCATGCTTTCAGTGTTCTACACAACTATAGGATTTTACTTTAACTCCATGGTAGTTGTAATGACAGTCTATGCCTTTCTTTGGGGCCGACTTTATATGGCCCTCAGCGGCATTGAAAAGGAAGCCCAAAACAATGCTAGCAACAATAAAGCCCTTGGTGCAATCGTAAATCAGCAGTTTATAATCCAGCTTGGTATTTTCACTGCACTCCCAATGGTTGTTGAAAATACTCTTGAGCACGGGTTCCTTCCTGCAGTATGGGACTTCTTGACAATGCAGTTGCAACTTGGATCACTATTCTTTACATTCTCTTTGGGAACTCGCACCCATTTCTTTGGTCGGACTATACTTCATGGTGGTGCTAAGTACCGAGCCACAGGTCGCGGTTTTGTGGTGGAGCACAAGAGTTTTGCCGAGAACTATCGGCTATATGCTAGAAGCCATTTTGTCAAGGCCATCGAACTTGGAATTATTTTAATTGTGTATGCTTCTCATAGTCCCTTGCCTAAGGCTACTTTTGTGTACATAGCTATGACACTCTCAAATTGGTTTCTTGTAGTTTCATGGATAATGTCTCCTTTTGTCTTCAATCCCTCCGGGTTTGATTGGCTGAAAACTGTATATGACTTTGAAGACTTTGTGAATTGGATTTGGTATCCGGGTGGGCCATTCAAAAAGGCAGAATACAGCTGGGAAACATGGTGGTATGAGGAGCAAGATCATCTAAAAACAACCGGTATATGGGGAAAGCTGTTGGAAATCATTTTAGACCTTCGATTTTTCTTCTTTCAGTATGGCATTGTTTACCAGCTCGGCATTGCAAATCATAATACTAGTATAGCTGTTTACTTGCTGTCATGGATATTCATGGTTGCTGTTGTTGCGATTTATATCAGCATAGCATATGCACGGGATAAATATGGTACAAATGAGCACATATATTATCGTCTAGTGCAGCTTCTTGTGATTATGGTCACAGTTCTAGTAATTGTCCTCTTACTGGAGCTCACCCCCTTCAGTATTGTTGATCTTCTAACAAGCTCGCTGGCATTCATTCCCACAGGATGGGGAATGATTTTAATAGCCCAGGTGCTAAGGCCTTTTTTGCAGTCAACTATAGTGTGGGATACTGTAGTTTCCTTGGCACGACTCTACGATTTACTGTTTGGGATTATTGTTATGGCCCCCATGGCAGTTTTCTCATGGTTACCTGGATTTCAATCCATGCAAACTAGGATTCTCTTTAATGAGGCTTTCAGCAGGGGTCTCCAGATATCTCGAATAGTTAGTGGCAAGAAATCTGCTTAAGATGTTATTGGAGGTAATTTTCGCATCATATTCATTGCAATATTATAGTTTTTCCTTAATTGAATATGAAGACATCGAGATATTTGTCAGTGCTATGCAATTAAGTTGAAGCAGAATTTTATCTAGTAATCTGCAATGAACCATGGTTTATAGCTAAGAGATGGATTTGCTTCTTGAAGCATTTTCCTATCAAGTCAGCCTGGACTGTGCGATTTTGGAATCTTTGTCCAAATTTAATTGTAAATGTCTGTTGTGCTTATTTGCAGTGACCATCTAATAATTTACATGTGCAGGTCTTACCCAATACAAAAGGTGTTATCATCGGCGCTGGGATAGATGTGTTTATGTCATGTAGGAGTATCAACTTAGTGTAGCAGTCCAAGGTACTAATTTTAAGCAAAACCTTGTTCCAATTTAAATTGTAAATGTGAAATGTACTTATTTACATTGCATGTGCAGGTCATAGTTAAAACAAAGGGCGTTGTTCATTGGCCCTGGAGAGAGATGTGTTTCTATATCTTCCCTTGTAGGAGCATCAACTTTGTTAGTGTACCAGTACAAGATACTAATGTATGTACTTATCAGAACCAAAACATTGCTTTCTCAAGTATTATGAATCTCTGTACCTCTATTTTGTAACAATGCATGTGTATGTCCTTTTCTATCAATTATTTATAATCATATATTTGTTTTATTCGAATTTTTAAATTCTAATCCAAACTTGGTACTTATTTTCAGGTTATGCAATATCAAGAGCGAAGGTTTAGGCTTCTTTCCATGACAATGGTGACTTTTGTACAATTACATGACATTATTGATGACTGATCTATTAAGGGAGGAGGTTGATTGTGATTGTCTTCCACACCAGCACATCACCATGCTTCTCATTGACGATCTAATTGCTGTATATATTGTCCATATCTAGTGCAACCTGGTTATTAGCTAATAAAGATGAACTCGAGGCAGCTATGCTTTCTAGTTAGTTTTCAGTTAGCTAGTAAATTGAGAAGTTAGTTATGCACTTAGATTATGCTCTATGAACACATTTTGTATTGTTCATTAGATGTTAAGATTCATTCTGCTATTTTCACCTTTCACTAGTTTTTTTTTTTACATAGATGGTATTAAGCTCTTGTGTAGAGCGGCTAGAAATGCAATAGATGTTTGGAATGATCTATAGAGATAGACCTGAACCGCAGACGAACTAGAGAAAAATACAAGTTTCTTCATCTTCATGACTATAATACGATAAACCAACGCCCCCTACAGATGGCTACAAAATAAGGTAATATCAGAATTCCACCTTTTTTTTTTTTTTTTGAGGGAAATCAGAATTCCATCTTAGTGCACTCCTATTTTTTACCTGCTGCCGACCAAGATGTTCATTGCACAGGCATATATGTCACAAGCAACTACCAACACCTTAATACCCCCACTCGGGTCACAAGCTTGCGCTACCAAATCCGGTGATTTTTATCATCTCACAGCTCTATTATAAACATCGACATAATTTCTTAGTTGACCGATGTGGGACCTGAATCACACAAATCAAGTAGGCAAAATCACAACCTCTTCACCTTCATGACTATATTTGCAATGCCACAACTTCTATCCATCTCTCATTCTCATATTTCTTCTAAACCATACCTCACTTATATCCTCTCTTTGCAATCTGAGATAGGTTCCTACCTTACCGAGTAGCCAGTAATGACCTTCTGACATTCCTATTGATCCTTCAATTTAGCTTTAGCATGACAATGGTTCCCCTTTTTCAGAAGTTGCTGCATATAGAATCATAGATGTTTCATTGGCCATTTGCTTTATATTTCAACTACCGAGTCTCTTCATCGTGCAACCGTATGTGTGCTTTCATTATCTCAAGTCAACTGAACGTTATTTACTCTTTCCGCGTCATTCAGAGGAATCAATCATATGCATTTTTTTTTAAGCAATTGAATCATTAACTTATTATTAAGGAATCAAGCCAAATGTCTACTTATTTATGTAAAATTGTCTAATTATCATACTATTTAAATAAAAATTGAAAAGATGGATTAAATAATAGTATATACTGTCCCCGTGAGCATAAGTCAGTTGACAGGGACATGCATTGTTATATGCAGGGATCAGGGTTCAAACTCCAGACACCCCACTTATTTACCTTGAAAAAGGTGAATTCTAGCCACTAAACTACTTGACAAAAAAAATAAAATAATAGTATATACTTTTTTTTTTGAAAGAAAGAAAGATAATAATACTCCCTCCGTCTCTAAACAATAGTCGTTTAAGATTTGTGCACGATTACTAAGGAAATGATTAATTGTGTTGATTTCAATTGTAAAATTAATGTCATTTACTAAAACACTCTTAATTGTAGTTAGTGAAGTAGTTAAGTTGGATGAAATTCAATAAATAAGGGTATAATAATGGAAAAAAATAATAAATATTGCATTGGTATTTTAAAGCGACAATTATTTAAAAAAAGAAAGATAAAAAGATATTGTGAGACAGATAGTATATACTTGGTACCTATACTTATACGCAATTGATTTTATTTTATTTTTGGAAAAAGCTACACGCAATTGCTTTATATAGCTTGAAAAATTTCCTAAAAAAACAAATACAATGATAATTTGCCAAATACACAAATGAACATCATTGTCTCGTAGCAGGGAACTTAGGGAAAAACTTCAAAAACCGCAGATTATACTTGGTAATTTATACGCAAATGGTTTTATTTTTTCGGAAAAAAGCTATATGTGATTATTTATAACTTAAAAAATTCCCCATGAACACAAATACAATGATAATTTGCCAAATGCACCTCAAGTTTTTAACTTGCCAAATACTACAATGAACAGCATTTTGTCTCATAGCAGCGAGCTTTGGGCAAAACTTAAGAGATTATACAAAAGATGCTAAATGGTAGTACAAGGTTTCTTGATATGGGCAAAATTCTGTACTCTTTGATCGTGAACTGTATATCTGCCATTGCAATAAGTGTCTTCTAATGCTCAACAAAAAATATCATTTTACAAAATGTAATCAATATTAGGCTATCATCACAAATCGTCATTACCAATAACAGGTACTTTCTCATAGGCAGAAGTTTTTCTAAACCTCTTTGGAAGAATGCAGCGGCTTCCAAATCTTTGTTGAAGGTATATGAGGACAGCAAATGAAAGACCACCGATTGGAATTATGATGTCCCAAGCTGTGGAATAAAAATCCATTCTATGGTCTGCGTATATGGATGATATATTAAGGTACCATGCAGAACTGTGAACTCTATAGAGATCGTATGCATGGGGCAGTATACGAACAATGGTTGTTCCAAAATAAAATGAAGACGCCAAAGCCTTCCCTTCTGAGTTAGACACTATGTTGAACAGAGTTTGTGGGAGCAGAAATCCATCAAGGAGTAAACCAGCATAAGATTTGAAGTCTTCCCAGAGCGAAGGAAGTGGATAAGGATGTCCACGAGGAAACCTAAACCTGTGGCGTGAAAGATGGAATGGACGTGAGCTTTTCCGGCGAGAATTCTTCCATATGTGCACGAACCATGCAGTCAATCCACCGCTAAAATACAGTGGTAGAGTCATATAAAGAACCCATTTTTCGGAAGCCCACAGACCTGTCTGGCTTTCCTCACTCTGTCTTGAAGACCAGGTCAATTGTAGAAGACGCAGCTCTAGAAGAAAAGCTACCATTGTCACCATCCTCACAACTACTTCATTCACTTCAAGCCACCCTCCACTCCCAAGAAAAACATTCTGCACACCATTATGATTCACCTTGAATAGGGCTTCAAAGTTCAGCACCAGGGGAATCATGTGACCTAGAGTAATAACAAGAAGCATCACAATGGAAATGTGAGGAAGTACTTCTGTGTGCTTTTTCACATGGAGGAGTTGCAATCCTACAAACACACAAGAAAGCGTGTTTGATATCAATACCATAATTATCTCAAAGTCCATTCTCCAAATGGATGCATCTACTTGGTTTCTGTATAGAGAATATGAAGACAACTGAAGGGGCTCAAAATAATAAGGGTCTGCCTTTTGTCGCATGCTTTCTATGGTCCCTTTAATAAATTCACCCCCTTTTGCTTTCAATGGAGGAAACTGGACATTAACCATGATTTTACAGTCCAGAGACTCATTCTTTAACAGTATTTTGCCATTTGTCCTCAAATCCCGACATCCTACAAGACACATAACTCCAGTATTCCTATTGTACAATCCTTCTGCACTAATTTTAACTTGTGTTGCAGAGACCTCACTACCAAACTTAAAATCAGGTGAAGGGTTAAAGATAATCTTATAGCTGACATTCAATGAATTGCTGTATTGAAAATTGTGTGCTTTCAAGTTTCCATTCATTGGCACAAATGGAACACCATAAGGCTGCCCATTATAATGTAGATCACCAACAAACAGTGGTGAAGAGTAACCTTGAGCTACTTGACCTTTACTGTTTGTTACAGACAAACTAAATGATGTATCAGAAGAATATCCATCTGGATACTTCTTTCCTTTTCCTCTAGCAGTCACCCTTTCTCCACACGATTTTCTTACTCTGTCAATTTCAGTATACTTGTATTGTAAATCAGTGAGACCTCTTGATCCTTTCCAGCTACCCTCAAATCCAATGCTACTGAAGTAGCCAGATTCACCAACAAGTTTATCACTCCGTATCCGGCCCAAAACAGTACTCCTGTTTCTCAAAGACAACACAGCAGGAAACCATAACGTGAACTTAATCGAGCAATCTCCAACATAAGGAGTTCCCGTGAAGTTCAAAATCCGGCACGCAACTCCACATAACCGATTCTCCTTCTCATCCCACAGTCCTTCAGATATCAACGTTGTGTTAGGACGAAAGGGAAATGCATGGCCACCGTAAACCGAGTCAGGAAAAGCCAACAACATCTGAATCTTCTGCCTCTCTGCACACCGAACACCAGAAAAATGCATGAAAGCAGGCAACTTGTCAACACCACCAGCACCACCAAGGGGATTACAACTAAAATTATTACATTGACTTCCATAATCAAGTTGAAACTTATCAGTACGTCGTAAAAACACAGAACAAGCACCTCGGTTCAAATTCCCAAGGCTTAAACTCACCCCATTCGATCCCGCCACACAATTACCATTACCATTACCATTTTCCTTCCCAATCATTGTGAAATTGTAACTTGAACTATGAGACAAAGCCAATATCAAAACGGGTTCAAAATGATTCAAACTATTCTTCATTTCATCAAAGCTTTCCAAAGTTCCAGTAATCAAACTATCGAAAATCGTAACATTATTTGGATAACGAAGCTTAAGAACAACATTAACATTTTGCATATTTCTTAAACCATAAGAACCTGTTCCAAACATACAAATCTTACCAGAAGATCGTGACCAAAACCCGCTGAGAGAAACTTTCATCCGCTGCGTAACTTTCACCCTATACAGCGATCTATCATGAGCGAAGCCCTCTTTTTGTTGCATGATAAACACTTGAGCCTGCAATTCAAACACGTCGTCGGTGGTGGTCCTCTGGACGGAGGTGGCGCGAAACGTGAAGTGGTTGAAGAGGCTTTCGGTGGCGGAATTGTTGAAAATTGGATCGCCGCCGGAGAAGTAACCGGACAGAATTCGGAGAGATTCTGCGAAATCGAAGGAGATTTCAGCATGAGGCGGCGTTGTGGATGCGGGAACGACGTCGTTGCAGAGATGATCATAGGTTGTTTTGAAAGATGAATCGGAAGGATTTGAAGCTACAAAGGAGAAGAAAAAGAAGAAAATGAAGAATAAGGAATTTGAAGAAAACTCCATTGATGATTTCAAGTTTTGGGGTTTTTGAACTTGAACTATGTTATAGTATTTCTGCGTGATAACACTGCAATTAATATCAATATCATAATTGATTGATATTTTTGTATATATTAATTAACTCATTCCGTTTTGGAAGTGGTAGCGTGTGTTTGAGGAAGAAGGAAGCATTGGAGTGAGCCAGACTGTATTGAAGGAAACAAGTAGAGTGACTCAACTCAACCAAAGCATGGACTAATCAAACCATCTTTTCTTAATCATATAATTTAATAACTAAATTATTTACTTCAAAATCATCTCCAGCTAGCAAGGATCTCCATACTATAATAATCAGAATTCAGATTGATTATGTGAATCAAGATCTTGATCTAACAACTATGCATTGTTTCTTTTTGTTAAATTGGTATTGCACAATGTACAAGCTCGATCTCCATAATTAGATCATTAAATCTTATCATATTTCATTTAATCTAATAGTGAGATTTATCAGTAAAACTACATTTGTGTACCATAGACTTGGCCTATTTCACATTTTATGACATTATTCTAAATTAAAGACTTGTTTGAAAAGTGAAAACACAAAGTAGTAAAAAAACTACAATGGCTTGTCCACAAGTCTATTAAAATTGTTAGGTTGAGTGATCGTGGATCGAACTTCGGCTCTTCCACTTATGTGTGCGTTTCTAATGGTTATTGTTATTATCTAACATTTATGACCTGAAGATCAATGATTGATCACTTGAGGTGTTTTGATTTGAAATTTACCGAAAGAATTGCTATCATTCGATTGATAATCTTTGATATTTTTGAGATTATATTTTGGGTAGAAATAACATATTAGTTTGAGATCAAACCTCTACCAAATTTTTCAGAGATTCAATTTTCTGCTAAATATATTATGCCATGTTTGGTAGATTATTAATTTGACGGTGAATAATGTACACGTTAATGCTGTTTGCTGGACAAATCAAATATGCTTATCCTTTAAACTCATTTTATACCTTTCCTAAAGAAAAAAGAAAAAAACTTTTTCCTGATTTTCTTCCCACATAACTTGCATTCAACCATTTCATTCTCAACACAATATTGATGCATCGTTATTAGTTAAAACCAAGTTTATTTATATTTGTCCATCACATTGATCAACATCTCATAAGCTATTCAAAATATAATAATGATATATATTGTGCTATTGACATTAGTGATGGCTGAAGTAGTATTATTCACATAAATTAAGTAATTCTTGCAAACATAGGAAAAATCAAGCAAATCAGTATGGACAAGCATTATATAGCGTATGAACACTGCCATTTTAAACACAATTTTTGCCGATACCGTATGCGACAACTGAGATGATACAAGGCAGTGTGAGTCTTGCACAGAACCCCAATGCAAGCTAAAAATTGCTAAATCGAACCACAGACCGGATAGAAATACGGTGTCGGTGTCACTTTCTGTGTTCATTTATCATTTCTCATTTGTAAAGGCATTATAAAACTGTTTACAGAATAAACTGTTTTTATTCTCATTATAAATTTTCACATATGCAAAGCATATGATATACAAACATAGCACAAGGTTTTTATTTTTAGTACAACTTCTTTCTTCAAGCTTAACTTGACATATTATACAGATACATGAAAACAAATTAATATTACACATACATAAGGTTGGAACCAGCAACCTTAATGGTTAACTCAACTTCGTCGAGTTTTCACTTTTGCATGTCAACAAACTGGGAGCAGTCAATTCCCTTATCAGAAAATGCCTCAACAAGCTTAGGGAAGAGTTTAGAAAGCATAATTTTGAATCCTGTAGAAGTTCCATTTCGGTTTTCATGCTCACTTTTTTCACCTCCAATAGGAGCTCCTTCAAGATATGCCTTACAAGCAACGAGTATATGTTTTGAGCGTTGTCGAAAGTGTTCTTCCACCAATGCCTCAAAATGCTGCAATTGCAATCAGTTTAGTTACAATTTCAAAGTTGTTTCGTGTGAAGATTGAGAGAATCATTAAATATCCTCAATGACAAGTAAATGTAAATGTATTCGACTATATTACTCTTATTCTACTTGGGGAGGATACGAAAAGACAAGGATAAAGTCGAAAAAAAGTATTTGATCAATGCCTTTTTAGTTTAATAAAATGAAAATTAATTTGAAAGAAACTAAAAACCTCATGATGATCATTATTGTGAAATGGATAGAGGATACTTGAAAATATTATAGCCTCAGTGTAATCAACTACAGTAAATTTAAATTTATGAATGAAAACTGAAAACTTAAGAAACTAATGTTAATTGGAAATCAAGGATCATGCACACATCTCAATATAGCCTCTACATTTTTTTTCTTTTTTTTAGAAGCCATACTTGCCCGCTGAAATTGGCACCGGGGAAAATCGAACCTGAGACCTTGAGAGGATCACTCTCCAAGGTCCCAAGCCAACACCATCAGACCAACCCAAGTGGGTTTAGCATCTCCATTTCTAACTACAAAATATTAATAATTGCGCTCTATGAAATAGAGATACACAGTCCAAGACATGCAATGAGTTATTGTCAATGTTTCCTAGGAAATCATGCAGTCCAGTGTTATAATAAAGGCAAAATCAAAGTAAAAAAGTATGGTTATTTTACCTCCGGCGGCTTTCTTAGTAGACCCAACATGGATTTGCAGGTGAGGAGGAAAGCATTCTCATTGTAACTAACAGAGTTTTTCTCTCCTTCAGCTCTACCAATTTGTTGGTCATATCCAGCTTCATTGAAATAAGGCTTTTCGTTAAGGACAAGAGCCTGCAGAGAGAGAAGGACTTGAAGAACTGTGGAAGCTCCAGGGTTCCACACTTCAGTCGCGGTACCAGTCCATGTATTTAGGAGACTCAGACACACTTTGCCCGACTCGTACAAATTAGGATTTATTCTTAATCCACCAGAAATGTAGTGCACCATCTGCAAGAGATTTCAAAGGCCATAATGATAGAATGAAAAATTGTTGAAGCATAAAATTAATATAATTCACAAAGAACCCAAAAGAATACATTCAAAAGCTTACAGGTGGTTCATTGGGATACTCGGGAGGGAAACATATATCGAAGAAAAACAACCCGTCATGATAAGGTGTCCCTGACGCACCAACAATGGCTGCTCGCATGAGATCCATTCTTTCTTCGAAAACACGGACATAAATAGTTTCTGTTTAAGCATATAAAGATTGTAAGTCAATTAGCAGAAACTGTGATGGATATGACAGCATATTTTGAGTGATTTCCCTTTCTTGTAAGTAAATTAACTCGGACATTTATTTACTCAATAGGCTACTTATTTTCAGATTAAATATTAATGGACAATAAACATTGCTTATTTAGTGAGATAGTTGGTTGGTTTAATTAGGCTGAGATAGTTATAATAAATAAAGTGAGAAGTATGCACCAGGAAGGTTTTTCTCCAGGATGCTCCATTCTTGCTGTACCTTTTTTGCCCAATCTTTCTTAACCTACAAAGGAGCAAAGGAGAGGGAAAAAAGTAAGCCAAAATGCTTTTAATATAATTATGTTACTTAAGTGATGTGTCAATTTTATAACCTGAGATATCGGCAACCCTTTTCTCTCATTGAAAAAGTGGTGATCTGAACAAGTATCAATTACATCAAACCGCTTCAACTGATCCGAACCATTGCTGTCTGAAGAAACTGGAGCATCGCTCCTCTCACGAATCCTAATAACTTCACAATACGGAGTTGAGTCTTCAGTAGACTTCAACCTGCTCGCAGGATGTGAATCAGTCTCAGGGCCACAAGTTTCCAAATCTTTCTTGTCGAGAAAATCGGGCGCATTTCCCTCTTCAAATGTAGGGACTGTGGAAACAGCTCCATAAAATGATGTCATGCCAAGTTTTTGGAAAATGCCGGCTTTAATGCTAGAGAAAAGTTCAAGGGCAGCTTGAGGCAGGGAAAACAAACTACTCTCTCCTTGATGCTTTTCACATTTATCTCTATCATTGTTACAATCTGACAAGCCCTGATCATCAAAGTGAGATTCAGCTTATGATTAGACAATCCTTATGTTAATCTCGACAACTAATCTCGTTGAAAAATGTTATTTTTAGATGTTATTTTTGACAAGTTTAAAAGTTATATTATTTCCCTTACCTTTCCCTTCTGGTCAGAAGGTAGACTTCCATGTTCAGTAATCTCTTCAGCCAACTCCTCAATATTTGTTTCATAAGAAACAGGAGTTGCAGTCGAAGCTTCATGTTTACCAATCCGAAATATTTCATAGGGCGCAACCTGTTCAAAATAATGTAGCATCATAAACTTCACGAGTAACATCACTATATATAAAAAGTAGCATCTGCAATATATTCACAAAAAGTTTTCGGCATACCTTGGTCATTAAACCAGTAGCCCATTTCACCTCCACATGACCATCTTTGAAACCAGTAACATTGCCAATACAGGACAGGTGACAGTTACCTACCGAGTTATTCGGATAACTGATTTGGTACAGGTTTTTCAGAGGAGCTTCCACATTCAAGTCACTCATTGAATTTGCATTGTATTTTTCAGCTAGGTAACCGGGCTGTTTTTGAGCCGCCTTGAACACAATATCGCCAAAACAACAGGAAAAATCTGGGTGCTCAACAAGTTCGTAGGCACTCACAGTTTCCGTCGTTGGTTCTCCAGCCAAATCATCTGGCTTGGATGTGGGAGCTGTTCTCCATTGTACGTTTACCGTATGCTCTTTTGCATCAACCGATAGAATGACACCCCATCTTTGATTGCTAGACTTATCATCATCAGAAGTACCTTTTTCCATCACAAACTGATGAGGCCAAAATTCATGAGTGTTTATGACATTCACAGGAACTAAATTCTGCGGATCTGAGCCCAAAGTATGTTCCCCATTTTGCCATATAATATCAACTTTGGTCTTTATCTTCCCAATTATAAACAATTCATCCATGCTAGAGTTGAGGTTTCTTCTCCTACATTCTCTAGCCATACTATGCTTATTAGGAAGATAACTATCAGATGAATCTTGAATCATCTGTTCAACTTGTTCCTTTTGGTCTGCAACTGGAAGCATACACCAGTCACCAAGTTGCCAGTTTGCATGCGAAAAACATGACAGTAAGGTCAAGTTTTTGGAATCTTGCCAGCATGGAGGAGTATTCACATTTGAATTAGAACCTAAAGGAACCGAGGCAAGCCAATTAACATACACCAAACCTGCTTCCACAGAACAAACAGTTCCTTCATCATGATTGTCTCTCCAATTGTCACATAGCCATCTAGCTGATTTGGAAGCGGTCGAGGACTTAACCTTCACTCTCTGCCCTGGATAGTATGGATACTGTGAATCTTCAAGAAAATTAGGATTTTGTGGTACAATCTTATCATTTTCCAATGTAGTGATCTCGTACTTAGTCCCGTCATCAAACAATACACTTAATCTGTCCACCACCCTTTGAACCTGACCAAGCCATGGCCCTTTAATTACGCAATCACCTTCCGAAGTGGAACGAATCTTCAGAAGTTTCTTGGAGTTCACATTTTTTAATACATTTCCTTGAATGTTTTCCAAATCCACTAACATGTCAACACTTACGACCCTCCCCATCTGTCCAGACGGGTCTGACAAGGAGCACACGACATCGCCGTAAGCAAATGTTCTCTCGAATGAGAGGAAATCATTTATCCTACCGATGCTTTCCTCTAAACTTGATAATATGCTCTGAGCTTGGCCACCATAGAGAAAATCAATATCCTCTTGATCATCACTGCCGCTGCTCTCACTGGAAGACTCCCAGTCAGAATCAGTCATCTGAGCTTCCATCAACTATATGCCTGTCATAATTTGCGTCACAGTTAACATCAGTGCTACAAGAAAATAACTTCAAGACACAATAAAAGTAGGAAATTATAGTATTGTTCGGAAGCAAAATCTCAACAAATCCGTAAAGGAATATTAACGATAAATAAGGATTCAAGAAGATCCTTACCTTTCCAAGCTAATAGAAACATTAAACACCAGAGTCCGTATGTATTGCAATCAACAACAGATGAGTCGATACTGACTTCAGAGGATATTTGTATACAATACAAAATGTGTCTGATTGATACCTATGCTTGTCACAGATACAAAGCCAGTTTCTTAAAAAGGAAGAATACCTTCACCACTGAACTGAAAATTAAATGCCAAAGGAGATTTGCCCGACAGGACAGGGATAACTGGAGTCTATTACGACTCTGAATTGCCAAAGGAGATTTGCCCAGTTTGCACTGGAATTTCCACAGAAAGAAACTAGAGAGAGGTTTGCAAAACTAGTATCAAGGAGCTACAACTATCAGATGTTTTTTTTGTTTTTTGCGATTTTTTGGAAGGAAAATTTAAACAAGTTGGAGGAAACCGACTAAGATAATCAAAAGATGCCAAAGGAGATTTTTCCTAGTGAAAGTGTGGAATAACTTTAGAAAGGTGATACTTTCATAGAAGATGAAAACTACTATTTTGATATGCTAAGAATCAACACAAAAAAAAATTAAGTAACTTTTGCCAAAGGAGATTTGCCCGATACAGGTGAATCTTCAAACATAAGTAATTTCCAGATACTAGTTAACAAATTTGCCTCTTCCAAGATTGAGACTCAGAAACTATATTGCCAAAGGAGATTTGCCCCACGGTGAAGCTAAACACTCTACCAGATCTATCTGGTATTAACGGAGATTGATTGATATCCAGAATCAACAAAGTTTTGAAGTTGAAATCAAGAATATCATCAGAAAACAAATCAAACATATACTTTCTGACAGAAGAAAGTCCGATTCAAAACACGACTGCAATTGCCAAAAGTCGAAAGAGCTTTTAATACCAGATCATTTCTTTTGAACCTGCAACAAGAAGACAAGTGATTATTTTCTCTAATCATTTTCACTAAGAAAAAGCAAATGAAAACAACAAAATTAACATATATCTATAAACTAAGCTGACAACATTTTCAACTACTTTTCATGAACTGAAATCTTTATTTCCACATAAAAGAATAAAATCTGAAAGAAACCCTATGTTTTGACTAAATTAAACTAGAAAACATTTTAAAAAATTAATAACTAATCACTTTATTAAGATTCCTATGTGTGCAAGTCAATATAGCTGCTTCTAGCATCCAACAAAAAAGTCGGTTGGTAAAGCAGCCACTTGACACAACACAGAAGAGAAATCAAAACTTTCCAAGGAGAGTAATGATATTTAATACTTGTGTGAAAAATAATACAAAATAGCCCTTTTGATTATATAAATATTAAACCTTCAGAATTCATATGAAAGTACTTGGAACTTAATCATGTTCCATAGAAAACAACAGTAATGAATTCAAAACACAGTCAAATACCAAAAATCTAACAATATAATGAGTTTACACAGAAACTTATGATCCACTAACCTCAATAAAAATATAAAAAATTATGCAAAAAAATGAACTTGCAGAGGAAGGGATTGTACCATTTGGACCACCAAGAAGGTTGGTCCCATAAAAGCTAGAATTAGAGTTTATAGAGCCAAGCTAAGAAACCAAGATAGCCCATGATTTTAAACAGCAAAATATGAACATAACATAACAAGTTGAAACTAAAAATTTGATCTTTTTACAGTTTCAAAAGATGGGTTGTGTTGTTAATTCAGATAGGCTTGGTTCCACGCCCGGTTCCACCATCGTCAACGCCACCATTGAACTTGGAAACCATTTCAGAGACACTTGTTTTTTTTTTGTTCACTCTAATGTGAAAATGGAGTTTAAGGTTTGGAGGTTTTGAGAAATGGGAAAGGTATGGTTATTGTTGTTATAACGAACAACAAGAATGGAAAAAAGAACAGTATGAGACAAGAGATACTGTTGTTGTAGATAAAGACAGTTAAGCTAAGCGTGTTTGATTGGGATTGGGAATCTCATATATGACTTGTTTGGATTTTTGTTTTTGTAGTTTTTTTTCTCTATTCTAAAATATTCAAATGAGCTAAGTTAGCATATGAATTTCCACTATTTCATCAATGAATTTTTCTATTAGACTAAATGAAATATGATGAGATTTATTGATTAAATAGAAAAAACACATTTGTGTATGGTATAAGACCAATTTACTTGTGTATATTACACAATTGTTTTTTTTTCTACACGCAAAATACAACTAATTGAGTAGAATGAGTACTTATAAAGAGTTTTCTCACTACTTTTATGTCTTATCTCTACAAACACCTCCCTTCTTCCAAATCTCAGACCTAGCCATGTAGATGTTGGTATCGGTGGTGCGACGAGTGGCACAGGCCCTCCGCACCACCATCTTTCTGATATGTTTTATGTTTGCACCACCTTAAATCTTGTTGATTGCCTTCAAGTTTTTGTCCTGGATTCTGATGGGCCGGTTAATTTTGCTTTGAGATCAGGAGTTGGTGTCTAGTTGCAACCTTGTTTGGCTAGTTATGGTGTCTTCTTCGGTGGATCGAGGGTGAGGAGGACCTTACTGATTTGGCTCTAGAGTCTGGTGGGCCGATCGCTTTTGATTAGAGATCGGGAGTTAGTTCTTTGATTCAAGTTTTGTTTTGGGCTATTTATGGTGTTCATTCAGTGAACGGAGGTTGAAAAGTGGTGAAAGTTGTATGAGTATTAGATAAGGACTTTTTCTAGTGTGGCTCAGTTATGAAGATGTGCATAGGATGTTTTGACTTATAGGGGTGCTGTTTTGGGGTGAGTAGTGGCGATATGTGGCTATGGATTCGTTTTCAGTGGTTGTTTGTGACGGGGTCTGATTTTGGTGGTGAGGTTTATTTTGGTGGTTGTTGTCTTCATAAGTGTTGAAAGCGGGGTTTGGTTAGGTGTTGTGTGCTTGGATTTCTTTTATGCTGTTTATTTTGAGTGTTTCACCTATATACGGCACATGTAATTTATAGGTTATGTTCGTCTTGAACAAAGATTTCGTTTTTTAATAAATTTTGTTGTTAAAAAAAAATACCATGACTTCGTAAGTGGTAGTAAGAATGGCAATGGGACACAATACTCTTCTGAGCTTAATTTATATACTCGTGTAATTTTTTTCCCAATAAAATTCTAACCACTAATTTGTTACTACCACGTTGATTATATCATGTGAGAAAAAAAACATGAGATGGTCATATTATAATGATTTTACCATTAAAATGCATTGAACTCTATTTATAATTTTATAAGTTGTCAGAGCTCAATAGATTTTAATGGTAAGATCCTTAACATAAGTTACATAACCCTCTCAAATTTTTAAATACATGCAAGGATCTGAATCCGTGTTCAAAGTGCTTAAGAGTTTAACATCATCATCCAATTATACTATATCACAAAGTCTTTGTTACGATCATTTAAACAAAAAGGTCTTTGCTACGATATTTATGATTCGATAATAATGTAAAAAGTAAAATTTACTTGTTACGTTATTTGTACATACTGCATACTCACCAAACACTATTTTTTTTAATATTTATATAAAAAGGACCGTGAAATCCCTCTTTTAAAACACAACGTTATCAAATCAGTTCCTTGTAAATTGTAAACTTTGTTGAGATTTTAAAAAATATATTTAATACCAGAGTTCACGGTAGACCAACCATCAAACTAGTCCAAAATTAGCTTAATTATACATCCTCTAATTTAGATACCTAGTTCACATTAGCAAGACAAATGGGGTGGACAATTATTTAGGAATGTTTGTAGACAAGTATCTTTCAACTTTTGATTTTTCTATTAATAAATTGCACTAGCTAGATATACAATTTCTTTAAATAAATAACAAAAGGATTGGAGATTAACTAGGTCTAGGAACGAATCATTTGGTTCTATATACATATATGTACGTATGAACTGAAATACTAAACCAAAAGATTAGATGTATTTCCTTTTCTAAACTAATTGCAAATGTAGGAACAATGTTGACTAGGCCTAACAGCACTAACACATTATCCAAATGGAAAGGTTAATTAAAACATACCAGTAAGTGAAAATGACTAATTCCTAACAACTTTTTCTTAATTACAGTGACTATTTAGAGTTTTAAACCCTTTCTTTACCCTTTTTAGGTTTAGTGGATATCAAATTAACTGTTTTCTTTTTATTTTTTTGTATTTGTTGTGTATGTTCCTAAGTTTTTGTTTGAAATTCCAATGACTCCTAGATGATTGTTTGGGACAAAGTAATAGGGGCATAAACAATTTTTTTTCTTTCAATAGACAAGCATTTAAGAAGTACCAATGGTGAAGAGCAATTTTATTGGCTCAAAGCATAGCCAACACATATTGTTTAAGTTGCAATATGCTTTGACTCTAATTTCTTGATTCAGTAGAAAATGCTCCAAAGGATTTTTTATTTTATTTTGTTATTATTGCTATATCATTCTCAGAAGAAAGCAACCTAACCAAACCACAATAAGTTTCTTTCAAACCCCTCAACTTCAAACAACAATGATTGTGTCATCAGAGGTTTTTAAGTATTTGCTAGAAAGTTTCTTCTATATTTTATGTTTAATTTAAATGATATTTGTGGTAGTAGTAAGCTCAAGATTCTGGTAGTGTTGAATTTTATGGATTACTTTGGTTAATTAAAATATATAAAAAAATATCAATTATTGAATTGTTATATTGTACTTATTTTGAAGTATACATGAATATTGTATTCTTGTCACTACGGTTAGCTTCTGGAGATATCCGTATTCTTGTCTAGTGAATATATATTTTGATTGTTTTATTAGATCAGATTAACCTAACAGCAACAACCATCATAAAAGGTCTACACTTCTCACACAAACTCAATGAATCTATCCATGTTGTAGGGACTTCAGTGACTTTGTTTTGGGTAACTTTGGTGACTTTAGTGTATTTTAGAGGAAAGAGAGTGATGATGGAATGATTAAAATAAATTATTTTGATGAGAGAGAATTATTGGTTAGGAGAGAGATAGAGACAAAGGCACCGAAAAGCACCGAAGCCAAAGGCACCCAAGTGCTACCCCATGTTGTAAGGTACACATTCTTGAAAAATATTTTAACATCATAGTATATTGTATATTTGTATATATAATTTTAGTTTGGCGAAATTGCTCATAGAATCCCCTAACTTAACTTTAGGTAACAATTTAATTATTTATCTTTTTTTCACATTATTTTAGTCTTTATCCATGTTTGAAGATGAATTTCAAACTTCAAATCTATTGTTTTCTTTTCCTATGAACTCTTAGTATTAAATATAAATTATATCTCCAAAAAAAAGCTTAAAAATCCATATAAAAATATGGATGAATGACCAAAATTACGTGAACAAATATTAAAGATCAAATTGTAATTCGAAATTAAGTTAAAAGACTACTACGTATATATAATTTTCCTACCTTTTTGGTTTATTGTTAAATTTCAACAGATAGTAGTAGTAAGCTCAAGATTTCTTGGATACCAAGATTTAACTAATAATTTCATCTACTCCGCAACCTATATTCAGTATTAGTATTCAAATGCTAGTTCATGTATTGGTGGTGCAGTTCCACCTGTCAACCCTCAAATATTTTCTGTCAAATGGACTCACAAATCTCAAAATATTATATAGTAATTAAATATATTTGAAATGGGTGAGTACGTGTCCATTTTGTTTGTGGTTATTTGTGCGGGATTGTCTTATGGCAAAAGGAGAGATATTAACCGATGAAGGTGGAAATAAAACTATTGAGTCTATCTACCTCCCAATATTCTACCACTAAATTGCATATCACTGGTGGGGGTTTTCTTTTCATAGTATTATTAGTATTATTTTTGTTTTAATATGGTTTTAAGCCATAACATTAATGCTCATGGCATGTGAGGAAACTATATCCTAGAAATGTGTTTCAGAATCATCCATTTGTTTTTGAAAGAATGTGTTTTAAAACATCAAAACTACCAAACTCCTTAGAATGACATAAGCTGCACTAGACACATGGGAAAATACTTAATCCAATTTTGATGCCAACTTTCTGCTGTAGTAATCAAAGACATGGACTATATTAAAATAGAGTGAAAAATTTATCATTTGCATAATTGGTCATGTCTAAGATTGAGAGCTATAAGTGTTTGGGACGATGGTAGTGGTGAGGGCTCCTCCTTTAGTTAATTAGTGCTCTAATGCTTAAGTTAGATATGTAAGGATGGGCCTCTTTTCTATTGTATTCATTGGAAAATTTTCAAATTTCACATTAAACATAGATAAGGTTAAATATAAAATTTAATATGATATTTGAATCTAGTCGGTCACTAAATTATCAATGCATCAAAATGAGTTTATAAAGAGTAACACAATTCGTTTTATAAGTGTTTCTTCGATGACAAATTGTTGGGAATAAAAATGGGTCCCAATGGCCCATTGTGTGCAAGTAGGCAGGTTAAATTTTGAGCTCAATCTCCGGACAAATCATATAAACATATACTAAGTACACCAAATTAAGAAAAAATAACATAATGATTAACATTAACATAACATAATAATAAAAGAAAAAGGTTGAGAACAAACAAAGCCTGCTATCAAGATCACAACTGATGCAAAAGCGTCAAGCTTGGCTGTTTATTGTCTATGACTAAATGAAAAAATTATTTTATATTAAGAAGGTACTTTGAGCACTGAAAATATACTCTCATAATTTATTGATAGTATCTGCTGACATTTAAAACACAAAAGTAGTATAACAAGTTGTGGTCTCTAAATTTTGATAGATTAAGTAGAGCAAGATGCTCTTAATAAACAATTATACCATTACAACATAAATTGTGACATGCATGATACTTTATCCTAAGAGGAAAAATTACATGCATACTAATAAATTTATATTATTTTGAAGATTCACATAATCTATTTACCTAATTGTTTAACCTGTCGTATAGCATAAAGTTTTAGAATTTCAGTTGATGGACCACTGTTTGAAGGAAATTTGATTTGGGGACAACATCTGTTTTGCAAACTTTGCATCAGGGAAGGTTAAAAGGAAATTGGAAAAATAGTTTAAGAATATATAGTGATATTAACTTGTACAGCTTTTGTGATTAGTTAGTGGTGCATCCACTCTGACTTGCAATTTAGAAAATGAAAGATGGCAGCAGGAGAGGAATCCACTGGTTAGAAAATCTTTTGTTTATTGCAGAATAAAGGTAGTCTTTCAATTGGTCCTCCACGATTAATAAAATAATCATTCCAATTGAATTATACAACCACTAACTAGATAGTGCTTCTTAATATGCATAAAATACATTCATAGGCAAATATAGACTTTCACACATGCATTTGTTAAAGAGAACCGCTTTTCATATATATATATTTTTTTAAATTGAATTTTTAGTACCTACACATAGAATTTTATTAAATTTTTTATTAATTGGGCACATTTTAGGATGACAAAACGGACCAGTTCATTTAGTTTGATCTGTTATACCATCAACTTGTCTAGCGTGAACAGGAAAATAGAAGGCTCAGCTCTCTTTTTAAAATAGGCTCCTAGCAAAATAAAACGTAATTTTTTTGTATAGCTAAACTTCATTAAAAAAAAACAGATTCAGAAGAACTTCTAAACATGAAAGGAATTAAAAAAATTAAGTGAAAGAGGTGAAATTTATCTAACGGTGTCGTTTGAATTTGTCACTCCTCTGTTGTGGAAAAGGGTAAAACGAATGGTTTATGCGAAGAAAAAAATGATTCTTGTGATTCTTTCAATGAAATAGCTTTCCAAATTGACTGATTAAGTGATTATACAAATTAGGGGTGGTTTGATAGGATCAGTTTTATGTAAAAAAGGAGAACTAGAGTCTAGAAAAAACTCAAACGTGTGCTGAAGAAAGAAAATGAAATAACATATATTTTTTTTATTTAAGTGGAGGGTGAGTGTTAGACTTAATTTTTTGTTTGAGGCCCGTGGCATTTGGAGGCCCAACCTGGTTGAGCACTTTGCACTCCCACAAGGCCGGGCCTGAGCCTGAAATTAGATGGACCAACTGAAATAGGTGAATTAAAACTTTCACTCCGCCCGTTTCCCTTTGTGGGGCTGTGGATTGATGAGTGGTCCGATCTATAAAAACTATAATAATTGAAACAAATGAAACACAATAATTTTACAAATATTTAATGAGTATGTTCGAAAAATGAATTATCAAATTATAACAAATCAAGTTACAACAAGTATTTAAAATAAGGATATTCATGAATAACTAGGTTGAACTCCCTCGTATTAGTTGATTATTAAATTGGATTTTTTTTCTCATATTCGCTTAGCCATTTCAGATTGGACAAGCTGGCTTCCTATGCTTTGATGCTTCAATTTTTGACCTGAGATATCCTTAACATATTCCTTCCTTCTTTGCTTAATCTTCATTTGCATCTATAAACGAGAAATGATGTACCGATCACAATACTCATGATGGAATCACCTAAAACCAAAAACATACAAAGATGGGGCAAAAAGCACATGTTTTCTACTTAACTAAGTTAGTAAATACTTTCAAAATATATCAATTATTACTTGGTAAATTTGGCACTTATGTGTCACCGCCGTTGAGCCACTCAATCATGACAATTCCAAATAAAATAAAGAAAAAAATAGTTAATAATATAATCAATCAAGAAATTATGACTTAATTATTTCATTCTTCATTTATTTAGTCGAAGTTTAATTCATGAATAATTTTTATTGAATTATTCAAATAATTTCGATACTCATCTTTTTCGTTTCTACCTATATAGTTTTTTTTTTTTGTGAATTATCAAGTTTTTGATAGGAGAGATGTGGGTTATAAGAAGTCTCATATTGAACATGTATTTAAAAATGAGACTAGTCATATTTTACAAGTCAATTTTATAAAGATAAATTATGTCTCTTAACAAATAGTGTAAACAAAATCATAGTCAAATCACTCAAATATAACCTCAAGTTCATTACATTCTCAAACTTTAATAGTAATTCGGATAAGTACAAACATAATATATTATTGAAGTACTATATATTCTGCATATATGTGGTGGAAAGCTGGAAAGAAGTGGGAGTAGCTGTTGCAACAACAAATTCTTTAATCATAATCATAGCTTAAACAAAGTGGAAGCTGCAGCAGAAGTGCTTTAAAGTATGTTAAGTGTATGTTTTGTTTTTTTAAAACAAAAATTGATTTTGAGTGAACTAATTGTCTAAAGTTTATTTTGGCTAAAAATGAGTTGAAACTAAAATGATTTATTTTTTAATACATTTGTATAAAAGTGAGTTGAACAATAAATTTAAGTGTAAAAATAATTTTAAAATCAAAATATCCAATTTACAACTTAGAATCAATTATGAAGCCAAAATCAATTCATCAACTCTAAAACAACTAAATATGTCAAAATTAATTATACATCTCTAAAATCAATTTTGTCTCCTCAAAAGCTAAACCAAATATACATTAAAACTTAGGGTAAATTGATGACTCCACATACAACACTTATTCCATGAAAGGAAATATTTTTTTTATTTAGTATTTATAACCGTATAATCCATAAAAACAAATTGAACAGAAGAACTCACTAAAGACTAATTGGATGATAAAAACCAAATAAAATTGAGAAAAACAAAACACTTTTTACTGTGGTTGGTCCAAGTGACTATGACACATTAAGTTGGTCGTCAATGTTTGATCTCTAATTTGTACGGAAAAAAACCTAATTGAAAGACAAAATCTATTTTACATACCGAAGAAATTTACAACAATGACTAGTCACTATCAAAATAGCAATGAATAATCCGTAAAAAATGGAGGGTGGATTAAGAAATCATCTAAACGCGATGTCTTAAGGTTTTGAGTTAAGATGTGTTATCTAACCATTTGTATGGTGCTCTTGACTCAATGTAGATGATCATTTGGACTTTCTTTATGATAAAAAAAATAGATTAATTATGGAAATTAGTGTTAAGTTTGTAAAATTTATATGTTCAGTCAAAAGAAAAGTTAGTGACAGTCTATAAATTATAGGATACCATGTATTTCATTTGAAAAAACAGGACGCCATAGTTGATACTTAAAAGTTGTGAGAGTGGTCCATAGTTACAGAGATAATAACGAATACAATTCCTTGCTGACCAAGCTTTCAATAATGATATGAAAGCTTTATGACAATAAGGGTTTATGGGGTCTAGCCAATGAGAAAGTGGTAGGGAAAAAAGTGCCAAATGGTATTATGACCCAACAGGAAAATGCTCATCCTAATCAAGTTTGAAGTCAACCTTGGTGACATGTCCCCCCTTCACTTTTGCTTTAATTTGTCAAATAAACAAGAACAAGAAGGAATTTGGTGTAAGAAGTGCATTGCCCGGATCCTTTTTTGTCAAAATAGGAAATTGTGCTCACTCATCATCTCTATCCTAATTCATTTAGTAATGGTCTCAAATTTGCTTATGACTTGTGATACATCAAGGAAAGGGATTTTTCCATACCAAAAAATTGTTTTTGTCGACTCATACACATACCATGTGGATATTTTTTTGGTCATGTTAACCAGTGTCCCGAAGCACGGGTTAACATTTTCCATATTTTTTTAGTTAAATAGGTAACTAACCTAATTGATGTCTGCTAACCAGCAAATAAAGCCAACAAGCTTGTAGTTGGATCATAATTTATTTGTTAACAAATTTGATCAAATGCTAAGAGGACAACTCAACCAAATTTGATCAAATGCTAAGAGGACAATTCAACTTTCCAAGTCTAACAGGGGGAAAAGGATCTTCTAAATTTTTTTCTCATGATCTCTCAAGCTTCAAATTTCAACCCTTAATCAATTTGTCTCCTTTTGATTTTTCAAGGTGTAGCCCAATAGAAACACGTGTTTCAATTCTTTAAGCAAAAGACTTTAAACAAAGAACACAGTAACATAAATTCTAACACTGTATCTTGGTCAATATCACAGTATGGATCAAACGTTGCCTTCCATTCAAGCATCGCATTAGGGTTTTTCCCTTCATTTTTTTATTGAATAAGAGTAAGAAAACAGGAACGATGACTCAATATTAAAGATCATGAAACCTTGAAAACTGTTTAAGAATCAACTGACTAGTGCTCAAATATTGCCCCATTAAATATAGGAAAAACAACATTTCCAATTCCAACCTAAATATAGTAACTTCACTGCTTCACATTTTTAAATGTTTTGGTGTAGTTTTTTTTACTTAATAAGTTAATAATATTTATCCTTAAACTAACAATTTTTTTAAAACTCTTGTACTTTATGAAGCATTATTCATTGTCCGTGAGAATTATGGGTGTTAACTGTGGGGTTATTAATCTAGGATGTTTGATGGTAGCCTATACAATTAAATTAGTCTCTGACCATGCAAGACACTCTCAAATAATTCTTTAAGATTATAAATATTTCAAAAATGTTCTTGATTTTGTCCAATTTTATACATTTAGTCCCTTCTCCGCGTAATGTCCTTGTTGATTATGCAAATGCAAGTTGATAGCCCACATTTTCCCCTTCTAGTACCTCACCTCTATGTACACTAACATGGGTGCTTCAGTCCAGCAGTCAGCAGGCAATACCCCCTCAGTGTTAACCAATACGTGCCCACTTGTAAAGAAACTGTCACCCAAGAGGAGGATTTAGAGTACAAAGAATTTATAGTTGTTGTCTTCCTTACAAAAATTGTTTCAATACATAGAGCAGAGAAAGAAACTTACAGATTAAGTTGGTGACCCCCCTAATAATAGATGCATTCTATAAACTTTCCGTGGATCTAAAGACAATAGAAAAGAAAGAGACCCAAAACATAGAAATAGATGTGCTACTGGAATTACTCATTGCCAACTCTAGTCCTGGAGTTACTTGTAGAGAGGTGCCTAATAGGACAAGTATATTATAAATGCATGTAAGGATGCTAAAATTGACTCTTAACAACACATTAACATCAGATCCACACTGAGAAGGCTGAAATGTTATTCAAGTACTGAGAAGTTTAAGAAGATGTATTTGTATAGAACAAACAGGGCACATGTTATTCAAGTAAAAAAAATATATCATTGAATAATCATTTGCGCAATTTGTATCAACTCAAATGTAGAAACAAATCTCATACTGGAATTCCACCACACGAGTTGTCCATAGCCATCTCTGACCTAGGTGTTACTTAAGTTATATATGGATCCCTAATAGTAAAGGGAAATGTTTGATTTCCTGCAAAATGGAGGACTGTACAACTAAAGTGCTTGTTCCATATTTCATTTTAAAAATGGATAAATCAAAACAAAAGATGAAGCACAGGATAAAAGTCTTAATTTTGTTTTTGACTAAGATCGCAGCAGACAAGGACAACTTTTTACCCCACATACACATCATCCAATGGTCAAACATACATACCCAGTTTTTTTTCCTTCCTCTTCTTTAATGCCTCTCTCCCTCACCCCTCCTCTTCCATACTTGTGTTATGCATAAACCATCGAACACATGACTACTTATACTATGTTGTCTGCTTGAGATGTCGACAAGTTTTAGCATCAAATGCACCGTTTTAGCAATATCAACATATTTTCAAGGAAACAAAAACATGGAAAGTCTATAAAACAAACCATTAAAACCAAAGGTAAGTAACCATGTTCAACTCGCAATATATACGTATTAAGTATACCCTTTCAACTATTCAGCTTTATACACCAACAACCAAGCATTATCTCATTAAGTGGGGTCGGCTACATGGATTAAATTCCACCATAATGTTCTATCATAAACCATATTTCGATCCAACTATTCAACCTTATATGGTGATAACAAATTTCTACTAGGTCAACTGTAAAAGAGAGTAAAGAATGGGTAAAAGATGCTATTCTTTGCAGTCCATGGGAGCACGGAAGCAAGGAGGTATTCTCCAATTGGCCAAGCGACAAAAAGAGATAGATTCTCAACCAATGTGGGGCTATCTTTTTTACAAATCACACATGGATTCCCAATAACACCCCCAGGTTTGTCTCTCCACATTGCTAAGCTTCCCTCAGAGCAGAGCCTCTTTCAGGAAAATACTCAGGTCCCCGATTTCCCTTTCAGGCCTAAGCCCCTTCAAGTATTGAACTGTACCACTGTTGAAGTCTAGGGCAGCACACATGCAAAGGGAGATCTTCAGTGCATAATTACCTAAAACCTTAAAATACTGGGTACATGAGAGTTGTCTCTTGAATCATCTTCGTTTAGCCCTATCCTAGCCAATGCAGGATTCTTCTATTAACCACTTTCATGGTTTCCCAATATATATATATATATATATATATATATATGATGCGATGGAAAACTTCCTCTTCTGACAGAAATTCAAGAGATATATTTGTATAAAAAAATGAATAAAAATGTGTTTGTAAAAGTTTACCGAAGATAACCTTGAATATCACTAGTCACCTATAATAACAACCGGAGCTCCAACAAAAGGTTGTATCCATTTTTCAATCTTCAACTCTAAATATGTCACTAAAGATATATTCATTAGATGGTTTTTAATACAAGGGCAAAGATGCAATACACATATATAGTGCAAATAGAAATTTCTTGTACTCACAATTCATGATATATTTTGTAAAAACTAACAGACAGACATCAAATTTTAATTCTATTGAGCATAGATGCAGCTCGTAATCGAACAATGATAAATAGTGCTACATATAAAAAACTGTCAACTGGGAAGACAAATTGGCTAGTAGGTTAAGTTAAGAGCAGACAAATACCTTCCAAAGAGAGAAATATCCTACTTTCTGGAAAATAAGGACAAGAGGAAGGTATAGATGCTTGCACACAAACTCTACTTAAAGAGAGAAATATCCTACTTTCTGGCAAATAAGGACAAGAGGAAGGAAAGCCCAATCTAGAGGCCGGCAGTCAATGTCTGGTTGAAGTAATGGTGCCAGTGGCGAGACCATTGAGAAAGAGAGGGAAAGGGGGAGAAGAGAGAGGACTCAAGGAAACATTCAAAAATTAGGCAACTCTGACAGTTTGTGAAGTATTTAAAGCAAAAAAACTTAGGGGATTGGGAAAACCGATTGCAGCAAAATATTTTTTCTAAAACTGAAACTGTCAAACAGCATCATTTGTGTACGATTCAATAGTCAATGCCTGAGTATAGTAATTCATAGAGACTCTGTAGGAAAATGGTAGCTGCAAATTTTCACTTTTCCTGTAGACTAGTGTATATAGCTGGACTTCTTCAACCCAGAGAATCAGGCAAAATAATCCAAAACATCTCACAAAAAAACTACATAAAAACACTGACAATATCTTAATTGGTCATAGACTGATGAAATGACAATTGTTATCAAATTAGAAATCAATGGCTAACTGTTTTCCTAACTCAAAATTTACCAAGAATACTTTGTCTGGAAGAAAAATGAGTACACCATCACCCACATGTGATTGCGTTTACAATAATGAAGTAAAATGAAATCCAGACCTGACACATTATATATATGCTGTATACTGTATTCTAGCAAGTCCCAAAGATAAGATCATGAACATAAATTACAAAGAAAATATTAGGAATTATATGAATATATCAGAATCACAAATCTGTTCAATAATTCTCACACTCAATGATCTGACTGGATTTAGATATTCACTCAGAGCATGTAATAAATTAAAATGTGGACAAATTATAGCAAATATCTATTATAATCACAGTTTTATAATGAAGTTTGGGCAAGTTTTACTTGGGCACAAAGAAGTAACTATCATAATCACAATTTACAATGAAGTTTAATTTTTTTATGAAAAGAGGCAAATGTAATGAATTTTAATTATTCCATAACAAGTTTAACTTCGGTATTAATTTTCCATTTCAGATTCACGCGAGGATCATATATAATAGTAATGGTCTAATACATATTTACTATCATTTATTTACTTCTATATGCAAAGATCATATTGTTCTAAACACTGACAAGGAAATTTAATTTCACCAACAGGACAACATTTCATCCATCTGCTGTCCCTCAACAATTCTTTTCACTGTTTATATAATAAGTTTATGAAATGAAATATTAAACTTAAATTCACAAATGCCTTCATCCAGATTTTTTCCATTAATTGCTCTATACTACTAAACATAAGTTCAATACAGCGAGATCATGAATTTTAAGTTAAGTCTTGAAATGAAAAGATGGTCCTAAGAATTGAACATAAAATGCCCTAGTAGGAAAGATGCATCATTACTCATTAGTTTCTGTGATTCTAAAATCGTAGCCAACAAGTAACACAGCTTTCACAAAACAACAGTTGGGATAAAAATCCAGCTAAATTTAAACTCAACTTTCACACTATCCAGCTAAATTTCAGCTCAAAATTACAAGGGAAACCATCACATATCCACAACAAGCAGCATAAATCCACACCAGATGATTATTCGCACAAACCCGCAAAAACAAATCAACCTACCTTGCCATCAATGTCCTTGCCTTCGTATCAATTTTCCACTTAACAACAATCAGGATAAAATTCAACTAAATCTCAGCTCAAGATTATAAAGGAAACCATAAAAAAATTCACTATAAGCAGCATAAATTTAAACAATTCGATGAAAAATCCAAACTTCACTGAAGTTACAAACTCAATAATAATCATGTATCATTCATTCATACCCACCCACAATAACAAATCAATAAAAATACCATATTTCTGTAATTTCCACCTTAATTGAACTCAGGGTAAGGTAATTCACATTTCACAACTTATAATAATGTAAATCAATAAAAATACCATATTTCTGTAATTTCCACCTTAATTGAACTCAGGGTTAGGTAATTCACATTTCACAACTTCTAATAATGTATCTTTCCACCTTAATTGAACTCAGGGTAAGGTAATTCACATTTCACAGCTTATAATAATGTATCTTTCCACCTTAATTGAACTCAGGGTAAGATAATTCACATTTCACAACTTATAATAATGTACGATTTAAATACCGATTTGATAAGAAAACATGTGATATAATCGGTTAATTTTTACACAGAAAATTCATAATGATAATGATAACAATAAACAAAATGAAAAAGGAAATTAAATCTAATCATACTTCTCTCTCCAAGAGTAAACAAGAAAGAAAACCCATGAAAGCGCCAAAAGCACATCACCAACAGTTTGTCTCAACCAATCCCAAGCAAGATCTTCAACTTTCCGTTCAAAGTAAATCCTCCAAAGAGCCATAAACACATGCAACAAAAAACACCCTTTCGCAAAGAAATGCTGAAAATCACGATCTTTCACAAACGAAACCATGAAGAGAAGGAATCCAATAGCAACAAGGAGTAAACCGGAGAAGGAATCGGAGGTTTTGATGAGAAGTTGATCGTGAGGAGTGGATCCGAGAAGCTTTGTAGCGGTTTGAACGCCGTGGCCGAAGGTGTAAACTTCTTTCATGTAGAACATCATGAGTGCGCCGGAGGTGATTGCGATTATGGAGTGGAGAATGCAGATGACGAAAAACGCCGATGATGATGACATTGATCGGAAAATTGATTCGCCGTTGAAGATTCGATTTTTTAGGGATGAGACATTTGGAAATTGGAATCTGTAAAACCCTAATTCTCTTTCAGCTCACGAAATAGGGAAAATTGTTACTATTAATGTTGATTATTAGTAGAAAGTTTTTTTTTTTAGGGATGATAGTAGAAAGTTTTATTTGTTTTTTATTTTATTCTATATACATCCTCTATGTAAAGTTATTTTACGTATCTATTTAATGATATGTCAATTGCGTTAAAAACAAATTGTCTTATTCAATATTTGATGTGATACAACTCACATGCTGATCGTGGATTCAACTTGTGAAGATTGATTTTATAAATATCTTTGTGAACAACTTTAATTTTTTATAAAGGACTAGTTTTTAGTAATTTAGAATTCAGTTGAGAGTTAAATAAAATTTGACAAAAAATTATTTTATATATAAATAACATTTGGATTCTCCTGAACAATTTGTGGTGGAAGTTAGTAACCTCTCAGAGGTTAAGTATTTAGTTCCATTTCAATTGATGCTATAACATATTATTAACGATTTTGTGATAAATTTTAGATAACTCTCTCATGTTCTTACTCTCCCTCCTTTCTTTTATCTCATTATTGTTTTTGGCAATAAGAAGATAAAAAAAAATCGTTGCAAAATAGTTAAACAAATAACATTTCCCTGTTATTATTTTTTAAAAGGTAGGTGTAAAACAATTTATTTATTTTAAATCATGGTGCATATAAATTATTAAGAGTTATGCTAACAAGTGTCTTAGAATACCTGTTAAAGAAACCAAAAATAGTAAATTTGCATATGATTCAACAATATTTTGACTTCTAAAAAGTTAAATTAATTTATTTTTCAATATAAATTTTTATTTTTATCCCTCCTAACCAATGCCTCAAAAGGCACTCTTTAACATTTTCTAATTATTAAACGTAAGTGTAAAACAATTTTGCATTACATTTATTGTTTAAATTAATGAGAAAGATTCGGAAATGAAGAAGATTCTAAAGTTGGAAGATAAGGATCCGGTGGGACCCGGTGGAATAAGATAGTCCACGTGGAAGAAGGTGGTAGTGCCGTGAAGAGTAATTCTCGGTGGAAATTGGACAGTTCGAATATCTGGTTGTCATAAACGTCGGCAAGGACAACGAAATGATGAGAACAGTAGTATACTCCCTATCTATTTTGTTTTTGTTGTTTGTGGCCAATCAATTTTTGAAAATTACTTGAGTGAACATTCAATTTCTCCTTCTAAATTGTGAGTCAAAATCATCTCTATATAACGTGATGTGATGTGATATTTGGTGTGAGCAATTATTTAATATATGTAAGATTCAAAACTATAGTCGTGTTTATATGTATTTGAAAGATTATTTATTTGAGGTTATATCAAGTTGAGGGTACATTTTTAAAGTCTTTTTAACATCAACTTGATTCAAGTCTCGTTTTTCAACATAAAATCTTCCAAAGCCAAACTTTTTCAAACTAAATCTTATATAAAATGAAAAGCAATATCATAAACTATGGATCACAAATTGATAGTATAACAAATACAAAAATTGACTTTAATGCCAGCCTGGCTCATTTAGATACGGAACTTGGAAACAAAAACCAAATGGGAAACAAATTTTTAATGTGGATAACAACGTTTCCTTGTAATAATGCAGTGAAATTGCAAGCATCTATACTTTTCCTTGTAATAATGGAATAACAAAATGAGTTACCGTATGCTTAGAATTTTTTGTCACAGGTAGCAACCATTGCCATAATTATTGAAAATTTTACTTTATATATATATATACAACAAAAAAATCAACAAAGATGGACAATTGCGCAAAGTAAAAAGAATGAGAGTGTCCTTGTGGAAAGTGGAAACCGTACAATATTCATCTTCTAGTTCCACATTTTCCCTCAGCTATGCAATGAATCATTTTCGTAGGTAGAATGCCGAAAGAAAAACAACAAAAAAATTATCATATAATCACTCAAAACAAAACTTTTAATTTGTTTCAACGTCTCTATTTCCAGCCACAACTTTGCGGTGGCGCCTAGAACCCGGTCTTCTATCTCTTCCACGTCTTCCTGAGCCTCTCTTAGCTGTTGGAATACCAACTTTTTCTTGTGTAGTTTCAACCATAGGCAACGGAGGAGGGGGAGACGGTGGAGGTGGTGGCGGATCGAGAGCAACCACTGGTGCAGCTAGGCGCTCCAATACACCCCTATGGTATTTCTGTAAGCACAAAAAAAATTGATATTGATTATTTGAATATAGTTAAGTATGTGAGTGAGTTTTATATTAGGGAATGGTGCAAAAATTGGATTTTAAAGATCAATCATATGGATTATGGTATTATCACTTCTCAGAAGCCAAAAAGCTACAGAAGTCTACTTGCAAAGCCAGAACTGTTCCTTCTAAGATTTTATACAGATATAATAAAAGAATTACCTGAACTACAAAGTTGCGCCTTTCACAATCCAAGAACATGTTAAAATGAAAATCCACCTTCGACAAAAATTTGTCCCGGACAGTTGAGAAACTAATCTGGTCCCTAGAAGTAAATCGGTCAACTTCATTGAACCAAAGACAAGTGAAGAGGTTGCTAATAGGAACATGTTCGCGTATTATTACACATCCTTCAGGGACGTCTGCAATTGAGCACAATCAAGGATGAGAAAAATAGTCAAAGTTGAAACAAGCAAATCTCGTCTGAGAATTAAACAGAAGTTCGGCATACCACTTATAAGAGGAAGTTTGGCCTCCGTGTATGGAGTCAGTCCCTCCTTCTTGTAAAACTCAATCTGAAAGTCAATAGAGGCGTTATCATACTTTGCTGCAGCTTTATTTGCCTCGGCCTCAACAAATACATCAAAGCGTCTATAATGTTTGGATATTGCAAAAGTTGCATTGTTCCTCCACAGAAACCTAATAGAGAATGAGAGCAATTTAGGTGCCAAAAAATGCATTTCTATCAAGACATAGCAAAATAAAGCTAATACAAAGTAAGCATATATTGGTATGAAAAGTTCCCCTAAAATGACATTCAGGGACATACCCCAAACCAGTTACACAGGAAAATTCAATAATAACTCAACTTTGATTTTTATGTAACATACAGTATATAATAAGGTCTTCATAGTGTAGGAGTTGAATGGCCACTCAATATGGAAAACAAGACTTGGCATAAATCAGGCGAAAGAGAAGGATCGAAAGAGTCAATAACAACGCCTATGTTCAAGGAAATGATCATGTAACGGAAAGTAAAAAAGATGAAGCAACAGAAGAAGCTGCTTGCAATTAAACTTTACAGTCTCAAACTAATAGTTCTATATGCTGCTGAAGTAGACATTTGGCAAGAAAACAAATCAGAAACATTAGATCCATCATCCTATAAAATATGAATTTATGAAAGTTCCTAAAAGGTGATGATTGATAACTTAATTTATGCTAGCTCCTGATGTGTACCAATGTTAGTGAAGGCCTGCATCACAATGCAAATGGAGATACTTAATTATACAAATTACACAAAGAGCAAGCTGAGACCAAAATTTCTGATTAATTCTTATTTGCACTGCAGCATTTATTGATGACCAAGTCAGTCGTCTTGGACTTGGGCTTTTGACCAATTATGAAATCATAGCTATGTCAGCCTGGAAGAGAATTTCTACATTGGGGTCAAAATGGATATTTTAGTACCTGGAAGATTAGGAAGACGGTAAATGACTCGCATGGTTTGTTGCGAGCTCAACTGAGCAACTGTTCATTGTTACTCGTTGGGGGATAAATTGAAAAACCCAGAAAAGAATAAGATAAATTTAAGTTTCTGATTAAAGCTATCCTCACAATCACTATGTTTATGTATTGGTATGCAGCCTACTGAAACGTGGAGTAGGGGCATAGGTTTATTTCATTAAACTCAAACTTACAGGCACCACACTAGAAGCATAGTGTGGTAAAAAGGTAGGTCACCATGTGTGGGAAAGAAATCACTAAGTTGAACTTTTCAGAATTTTCAATATCGTGTAATGATGGAAGAATTGGTAGATATCTAAGGAACAGAGTAATACGCACCAAGTTGTGTCAACAGGCTCAACAAGCCTAATTATACTGGGCCAACAAGAGTTGAGAAAACACCTCAGTAATTGAAGGATTATGTGTGACTTGAGCAAAAGGCACACATTGCTTACTGCCACAGGATTCCAATATGTCATTTTAATTCCGTTCAGATTTGCTTCTAGATTTTAATTCCAAGAGTGACTTGGATATTAATCTGCAACGGTAGGGAGGGGATATTTCCTATAAATGCAGTCATCTATGAATGAAGGCAGAAAAATTAAACCCAATTCCCTGGACCTGGAGTCTGCCAACATTCGAAGCTTAGTTCTTTATTTAATTCTAGCACTATTACAAAGATTAGACAAATTAATACAAATAGAACAATCGCGAAACTGGATGAAGAATATACAAATAACCATAATCGGTAAAACCAAGAGATATATATTACAAGCATATAACAAGCTTGACCTCCTAATGCATCTGCGGTAGTAAATAGTATCATTTGGCTTAGAATTTCTAGAGGGTAGTGGCCAAGAGGGTACTTTCAATTTTCTCATCAATTAAAATTAGTTATTCTCAATTGAAAACAAAATGAAACAAAACAAACATTATAGGGAGAGGTCAAACTTCTATTGGAGAATTTTTTTTTGGAGAGTTCTTATATATTATACTCTTATGATGGTATAAATACAATATAACGTGGAATTTAAAACATTTGAGTTTATTCTGCATAAACAGTGGATGCTATCAATCTCCAGCAGAATTAAACATAAAGGTGAACCTCACATCAGATGATGTACAAATGCATGAGTGAAATGGGATGTAGTCATAATTTTCACACGAGCAATACAAAATATACCTTTCAAGGATCTGATATGGATCAACAACAAGCTCAAGCTTTCCATCAAGCCATATAGAGTAGCGGGCATTTGGAGCCATTCTGTGCAATAGAAGCTTTGGAATCTGTGAAAAAAATATTAAGTTACATATACATAAAAGTAGTAACTAGTAAGTACTAATTGGCAAACAGTTAAAAGAAAGTGGGCAACATATTTTGTTATTTCAATTTACACCAAAAAGCTAAAATTATATTTCGAATTAAAAAAAATCATCATAATGCTCAGACAAGAGGATCTAGCCAATATTACATCTACTGATCCAAGTCTTTTCCCCCCTCTTCTTCTCTGTTCCTTTCTGTGTATAAGGATTTGTTTGGTACAAAAAATAGGAGGCAAGGAGAGGGATTTTAATGGAGGGGAAGAGGAGGGAGAGATTTTAAAATCTTGTGTTTGGTTGGACGACGGGAGGGGATGAATTTTAAGAGGGAAAGTGTGAAATTACATTTTCACCCTAGTAATATTTAAGCTCACATTAAATAAAAGGATATTTAAACACACAAATTTTGTACAAATACTTTCTCCCCCCTCGAAACACCCCCAACTTATGGAGGGGAGCTAAACTTGGATCAGGAGGGATTTTGCTCCCATGCCCTCCAAAATATGGAATCAGAGGATTATCCCTCCTTCCCCTTCAACCAAATAGACACTAAGGGTCAGACAGAATGACATACGGAAAACTCCAATGTAGATTACAGAAAGACAACAATGATCAGATCATATCATTACAAAATTCAGCAACATATATTACTAACAGCTAAAAATATCTAGTTCACAGTCATATCATGACAGTGCTTGCTGGTATATAATTCTGACCTTCCCTGTACGTCTTGCATCTGTATAAGGAAGATTATGAGCGACAATAATTCTCCATAAACCAATCTTCTTGCTGGTTCCCAGCCTGCCAGAACTCCTCAAATATTTTTCTGTTTCTTCGTCTACAAACATAAGGAAGCACACAGTCTGTTTTGAATGCTCGCTTATGTTTTTTGGCTCATTTACCTCATCAAAATTTCCTGAACAAAAGATTTAATTCATCATGAAAGTACAAGATTAAGCAAAATTAAATAAAAGCAGAAACCATATAATACAGACCAAATACAGCTGATGCGACAACTATGCCCCGACATTGCTCCATATCAAGGAGGTCATCTTCATCTATGTCAAATCCTGTGTTGCGGCCAGGTTTAATTCCTCTAACAAATCTGAATGATGTATTTATGCATCATTGAAGATGCAGAACGGACAGATGTGAGTAAAAGGGGAGGAGAAACATACTGCATTACTGGGAAGACAAATTATAGCCGCAAAGAATATTATACAATGCATAAAGATATGGAAAGAGAAGTGGTTAATCCAACAAACATACCCACAATGCACACACATTGACTCCCGTATATTAAAAGAATCGTTTCTTTGCCTCAGAGTGGGATATCCACCAAAGTCTGAACCACCAAATTCTCCATCTCTGCTTAGTTTTTCCTCGTAAGTAAATGTTAAATTCTTAAGCACCGGAGACGGAGAGGGAAACTTTGGCATGAGCCCAATGGCTTCATCCACAGGAAGGTAACATACGGGACATGCTGAAAAGAAAACAAGCCAATATATTCAGGAACAATACCATTAACATTTGGTAATTTAAAACATGTCCTAAGCTGTCCATGCTTATCATTAACTATCCAAATTTGAGGAACCAATTGATATTCACAAGGATGAAGGACACTATTGTGAATTACTAGGCATAAAATAGCCTAATATAGTACATCTGAGGCATCAATTAGTAAAAAAAAAAAACTAGAACTTACGTCGTGGCCCAGTACGCTTTTTATCTGCTGGTGGTGGAGGGAGTGTAAAACTATTACACGGATGCCCCGAAGGAAGATTATAACCTAGAAAATAACTTGGGGGAGAAGGGGGTGGAACCAAGTTTGTAGCCAAATCCACAACCGTTGCCGTGGAGATCATAGCTGGAGAATCATTTATAGACATACTATCATTCACACTAATGCTTTGCACACCGTTCCCCTCCTGTGAATCTTCACCTGAAAGCAAGTCATGTCACGTAAATCAAAAGTTGAAACCACATGAATCCAATTTAGTTAAATAGAGGCTATAGCATAACAGAATTCGAACAAATTGCTCTTGTTCCACAATACACTATTAAAAACAAAATATTGTCAAAGCACCGCTATAGCACTATAACATTGTTGCGAGCAGAATTTAAACAAACATCTATTTTCCGCAATCTACAATTAACAACCATGCATGAATCACAAAAAATAAGTTATCTCCCCCGTCAACAAAGCATTCCTCGATCGATGGTTAAAGAATAAATCCAATGACGAACCACATTAATCAAAATGAAATTTAAAAACTGCTTAACTCATACATAAATTGGTAAAGTCGTCAAAGTACAAACTATAAAACAATGGAAGTCGTATAAAATCGAAACAGGGGAAAGTAAGAGGAATTATGAAACCTTTTCCAACGTACAAAACCCAGATGAAAACAGCAGCAGAGATAACACAAAGAAACAGCATTCCAACCTTCTTACGACCAGCAAATTTACAGATCCAATGAAACAACTTCTCTTTCTCTTTAAGCATCTTAGAAGGCTTCCTTGCAGATTGAATAGGAGACAAACCATTCTGTAATTGTTTCTCTAAAGATCCATAACTACCAGAACGAATACCCAATGACCCACCACTCATCTTCTCTCTAAAACCTCACGATCATACCTTCCTCTCATTGCCCTTTACACCCTCTCATCAAAAACTTCATCTTTTCAAATTCTCACAACAAAATCACACAAAACCCACTTCACCAATTTCCCCTAAACTTAAAGATACCCTAACAATTACAATATCATGAAATCAAATCAAATTCACCTACTATTGATGAAATTGCACTATAGCAATGCCACACTAAGTTTCAACTCAACAAGGAAAAATGAAAATTGAAAATTGAAAATTCTATGCAAAATTATGTGTAAATCACAGTGGAAGAAGAAGATCAAAATCGAATCAAAAAAGTGTGAATTTTAGAAAATTGAAGTGAAATTCGATTATACGACACTGAATCAAAAAATGGGTCCCGAGAAAAATTGCAACTTTGTAAAAAACAAACAAGGGGATGAATGAATCTAGGGTTCTATAATTGACCCTATAGGGTTTTTAGTTTTTAGCAGAGAAGAAGAAATTAGGGATCAGAAAATTATTTTTTTAATTTTGGTGCTGAATTTGAAAACTGAGCAGTGTTGATCTCGAAGGAGAAAAATACTAAATATTCATGAAATATATTTATTTATATACAAAATTATGTGGAAAAATAAATATTTAATATTTTGGACAGTTTTAATTAACACAGCGTGACATGACAGAGAAATACATGGTGCTACATTGCGTCAGTTGTTCACATTTGGCATCTTAATGAAGTTAGAAATAAGGTCAATTATTATATTAATTAATTCAATTTCATTTTTTTTACCATATAATCTTTTGATTCATTGGACAGCATGTCCTAATAACAGTAATAATTAATTAATGACAAACGGTTTGTTTAGTAATACCATAAACATTTTGCCGCGCACAGCTTGTCCTTAATGATTAGTGTTTATTTAGTGTTGTTTATATTCTCAGTATACCTATTTTTGTTTTATATTTATAGTATGATATAGTAGCATATGAAGAGAATACAAAAAAAAATGGACTGAATTTTTTATTATTATAATTACACATTTAAACAAGTTTACTTTTAGGAATATGATAATATTTTCTAAAATAAAGAATTTGATAATATTGATGTTTTGAAAAAAATAAGAATATTTATCTATTTATTATATTGTTGATAAAAGATTAAATTTGTTTGTTACTATTTAAAAGTCACAAACTTTGATACATATAATTTTAATCAAAATCAAAATTTCATAAAAAAGTTTGCTTATAATTTACACGTGTTGAAGTAGCATAAAAAGCAGACAGACGAGCGGATGGTACCCGTTTGAACGCTAGTTAGTACATAATAATATAATGGGTTAATTAAATAAATGATCATATGATCCCCATAAATATTACTTAGTTTGTAGATATAATGCATGGTAACATGCAGGTTGAAGTTCGAAACCCGAACACTCTGCTTATTCACTTGAAAAAGCGAATTCTAACCACTAATCTATTTATCTAAAAAAAATATAAAAAATAAATGATCATATGTCTTCGTGAGCTTAGCTTACTTGGCATGGAACATTGCATTTATATACGACAGACAGAGTTCGAACCCCAAATTTTATACATATTCACCTATTTTATACTTATTCAACTTTCAAGGTGAATTACTAGCGACTAAGCCACTTGACCCAAAAAAATGATCCTATAAATATCTAAAATTTTATTTTAATCTCCATAAAAAAAAAACACATTTTAATCCTTATAACATTTTCTTTTATCATTTTTAGGACCAAAAATGTCGATAATTTTTTTACAAGAACTAAAAATGTGGATAAAATTTTACAAAGACTAAAAATGTTGACGGAAAATTTAGAGAGACTAAAATGTGCAATTTTTTATAGGGATTAATTAAAAACAAAATTATAAATATTTACATGAATTATTTACTTAATTAACCCTACTATAATTTACTCTCTAAAGAGTTCTTATGATAATGACCTTAGTTTCTTTTAGAAAGAGAAATTCTACATCCTCTTTAAGTTTTCTTTCTCGTTCATTCATCTAAAAGAAATGATTTTGGTTTATTTTTTGGCATACAATCACCTCTTTTGCACTTCCTCCCTATTAATCAAAATAAATGGTTTCCACAAATGATTTTCCCCTATTTTGTCACTTTATTGCAAGTTCATTAACCACTCAGTAGTGTGTTAAGTTTATGTTATTGGTGAAGAAGCACTATTGACTAAAGAAAAATATAACTCAATTGCTGATAAAAAGAAATTGAGCAAAACATAGAAGTTATATTTTTTTTTTAAGAGGCTAAAACGAAATATATTACCACATCAAAAGGTCCTCTATAGTACAAGGTATGCCAGAGAAAGACACCAGAGTCACAAAAACAATTATTTACAAAGGGAAACAAAAGCAGCAACTTAAGAAAGCCAATAATTATTAACCTATACCTCAAGATGGTAAATGGACTAAGCCACCAACCATGATAGTTGATGGGAAGTTATATTTATTGATGACTATGTGCCTAACTCGTTTTGTATAATTTGAGTATTTGTAGACACTAGAAGCTAAAGCTTTAAACCAAATTTGTCCTATGATTGGCTAACTAACAGTAGTTAAGCCTTAGTCAACAGCTACTAGACCCATTCACATGTATTTTCAGAAATGTTGGACTCTTTCTTTCTAAAACTATAAGGGGGCGTTTGTTTCGGAGATAAAAAATGAATTCATGGGAATAGAGAATGGGAAAGAAGTATTCCTGTGTTTGGTAAAAAGGAACAAAATCAACATGCCTAGGAATAAATAATATCCAAGAATCTATTTTACCCATGTTCTAACCATTTTTATTCCCAAGAGAGAGGGATTGGAAAATTTTATTCCAAGGAATATGAACCCACGTTTTGCATAAAAACTACCTTATACCCCCCACGTTCTTTATCCATTCACTTCTATTGCAATGTAAATTAGTTAATTGATGATTTTTATTTTCTTTTTTTTATTTAAAAAACAAGTAAATATTTTGACAAAACCCACGAGTTTAAACTAGTAAACAAACACTTTTTTGAAAAAAATTCCTAGGAATAAAATTCTCATTATTGTATTCCTGGGAAAGTTATTCTAAGGAATGAATTTTACATCGAAACAAACACACCCTAAGTCGTTGTAATTATCATGTTATAACTTAAGTTCATGAGGATAGTCTAATCTAAAAGGTCGATCCATTAGGTAAAAGAGTCTCATGGCGTAAGTATCATGTTGAACTTTTTTATCTACTCGATGTCAGACTCTTAAAATTTTCATTGCCTTTAAAAATCGACGACTTTTACTCTATCAATATTGATTCGATGGTAGCCATTTCTTTTTTGTCGAGTTCACTCACTTATTAGTATTTGGTAGGGCACCTTACTTTAAAATACATGTAGTCTTTTCCATGGCCAAACTCTCAATTAAAACATCAATGAAAATCATGGTAACCCACCATAATTTTTCACAGACTTCCTTTGGTTCTTCACGCTAAAAGATATTAGTTAAAACTATATATATATATATATATATATATATATATATAATGTATTTATTCAAAAATATATATATAATTATAATGTACATCGTGGTCCAAAATAATCTATATTTTTATGAGTGAAAGTTATCGAACTCTCAATTCCCCCTTTCAAAATAACACGGTGTCCATACTATAATGTAAGACAATATTTATAATTTACTCTCTCCGTTTCAAAATACATGTCGCAGTTAACCACTATATTTATATCAATGCACAACTTTAACTATTAATATGTCTAATTATTTAAAGTAAACAATTATTTAGAAATATTTATCAAGACAAATCGAACAATATCTTACAAGACAACAATTATATTTATATATCAATTAAAAAGTATGGTAACATTTCGATAAAACAAAAAAAAAAGTATGGTCACAATAAATTATGTGAATAGTGCACATTGTAAAAATGCAATATATATTTTAGAAAGGAACAGTAAAATTATAATGCAATTAATCTTGGATATCTCTAATTACCAAACCGACAACAATGGGATGGGAACGTTTTATATTTTGTTGTTATAGGAAAGAAACGAAACATTTAAAGCTTGTTAATAGAGTATAGTTTTAATCTACTTATGTTGATAGGATGGTGTTGGTCTATGACCTTTAAATTTGATTTTTTTAGATTTTGTTTGGGAGTTTGGAGGGAGGGAAAGAGAAGTCTTTGGAGGGTTGAAAATACAGGGAAAAATGGTAAAAAAATCATATTTAAAAAAAATAAATTAGAGAATGATAAATCAATGTCTATGATTTTAATTGTTACACTATTAGTTCTGCTTATTATTTCTTAACAGACATGGAGGTTGATGGGCAACATCAGCATAATAATAATTATAATTACAGGTTTTTATGGCCGAAAGCGGTGCCTCTTAAAGTGTTAATTTTTGCTTGGCGCCCGTTCCTCAATCGAATTCCATTTATTTCTTACGTGCGGTTTCTTCGGCGGAGTGTGGCATATCATTGCGGCTTGGCTTGGTTTCTCAACGGCTTTTCATTGTCACTTTTTTGAACATTTACATCATTTTAGTGGTCTGCGGGGCTTCTCAAAGAAATCGATTGAGTCCATGCAGATTATTTGGCTGTCAGTAACTTGGACAATTTGGAAAGAACGGAATAATAGAATTTCAAAGGAAAGGAGGATAATTTGCTAGCGCTAGGTGAAAGGGCAAAGCTTTAGTCTTTTTGCTGGTTGAAATCGAAATACACCTAATTTTGATTTTGACTATCAAGAATGGCGGCGGAGTCCTCTAACTTGCTTAAACTCAATTTTCTAGTTTGTTGTTCTTTGTTTCTCTTTGTTTCTGCGCCATATTGGCTTGTACAGGATTGCTTGTGTACCTATTGTGCCTAGGCGTTTTGGCACTCCTTGTGCTTTAGCGCCTAGAGTTGTTTAATATATATTCCATTTTGGCTTTTTCAAAAAAAAATAATTTAATTTTAAAAATATTATAACTACATACAATAAATTTAAAAAATTCATGTAAATCCTCCAAAACTTTTCACTAATACAACTTTTGAATTCCTCAAATAAGGATGATTTTGTATTATGAAGAAAAATTAACCCTAATTTTTTTTCCTCTCATTGTCATCTTTTTCTTCTACATATTTTTTTTTTCTTTCTTCCAAACCTCTCCCATCATTTCTCCTCCAAAATCGCAAACATGATGCCAGTTTAAATGAATTAATTTAGTTCCTTGAAAAAAAGAAATAGAGTGTAGTTTTCTCATTTAATAATAGTTTTTGTCAATTGATAATAGTTTTTGTCAATATAGTTGCTTCCTTATGTTATGCAAATTAAAATGGTTTTATTGTCATGTCCTTTACTTTTTCCTTTCCATCTAAACATCATCCATCAACAGATTGCGTACAATGAGAAAAATAACAACACACCGACGCAATTGGCATTTGGCACACACCACATTTTCTTCCGGGGATGATAATTACATTTTTCTCCCACATAAACTTGAAATTCCCTTGTATTCCTTGTTTAAATCCATTATTTGCTTATAAAAAAAACGTAAAATTGAATTTGCGCACAAAAATTAAAGAGAAATTCTAATTTATGCCCTTATACCACAAAATAAGAAAACCAAATATAAAAACATAATTTTAAAAAATTGTTCATTCAATATTTTAAAAACTTAAAAAATTACTATATTAATACAAAAATTATATTTTAATTCCCTTTTTAGTTCTTTAACTCATGACACAAGTTTTCATTTTTTTTTCATCATGTGTGGATCTAGCTTAAATATATTTATGTTTTTTTTTATAAATACATGTATTTAGTTTTTATATCTAGGGGTGTAACGGTTCGGTTTGGATCGGTTTTTGATAAAAAAATGTTTGAACCGATGAAATTTTCATCAGTTCGGTTTGGTTTGGTTTTTACTATTTTTTAAAAAAGAAACCGAACAAACTAGTCGATTTGGATCGGTTCGGTTGATCAGTTTGTTTGAAAATAGAATTAAAAAAAAAAATCCATATTTTCACAATTTTGTATTTCATTCATACAACTTACTCAAATATTTCATATAACTTTGTTTTCCATGTTCTATGTTTTTCAAACTACTTTGTATAACTAACATGAAAAAATTAATAAGAGATGGACGATCCCAACAGCAAAGAGGAACGATGGGTTAAGTGTGACCGGCGGCTAGTGTTATTTTTTTTAGTAGAAAAAAAATAGGTAGTGAGTGATGAGATGAGATGTGATGATGATGGGAGAAAGTGAATGAATTAAGGAGTATTTTATGTTGGACTTTAATTTTGAGCTTAATAAGTGTGTGTGTGAGGAGGGATAGTATAACTAAAATGGGGAGTGAGATTAGAATCGGTTCGGTTCATCTGTTCATTGGATCTCAAAATTAAAAACCGAGAGCCGAACCAAACTAGATTGGTTTGGTTTGATTTTGAACCGAACCAAACAAGGTCGGATACTTTTTCGGTTTGGTTCGGATTGGATTTTCGGTTCCATCAGTTTTGTCCGAACCACTTACACCTCTATTTATATCATTTCCTTTCATACAAAACTTCAAAATAATCATCTTTTTTTTTCCTTTCTTTTCATTTTTTTTTTCAGTTTTTCCTCTATTTTTCGCAAACAGTGTAAAAATTAGAGACTAAATTGAATTCATAAAACCTAACTTATATGACAATTTCGATATTGTTAAAGAATTATGCTCTTTATCCAAAAGGTTTTGCTCATTCCCAAGTGAAAGAACAATTTTGCCCTTACGTGACTTAACTCACGTAGCGTGAGTTAACTCACGCTAAGTACTATTTTCAAACAAAACCTAGCAGGCAATCACACAACTCCATTTTTCTTTCCCTCCACCTCCAAAAACCCAAAAAGTGCGAATTTTTGGGTCAAAATCTTCGTTCCAAATCATTGTAAATCGTCAGGAAGCAAGTTTCTACGCTCATCAAGTATCATAGAACAGGTAATGTATCCCCAAAACTCATCCGATTTTCCTGGTTTTTGTGCTTGTTACATCATTTTTTTTTCCAGTAGGTGATAGGGCTTAGCGTGAGTTAACTCACGCTAGTTGTAAGAGCTGCGTGAGTTAACTCACACGAAGGTTAATACAGGCGTGACTTAACTCACGCTACTGTGATTCCCATTTTTTGAATTTTTGCGCCACTTTTTTTAGTTGCTTTGCTTGAAGCACAAGTTATTTATTTATTTTGTCTTTTTTTTTATTGAATAAACATTGAGTGATATGGTTGAAAATGTGGCAGAGGATGGCGTTGAACCGAAACCGGACAAAAGCAAAGCTTCCGGTGTAGCTTCCAGGGCCGTAGGTTTCGGCGTAGCATCCGACGACATTAAAGTGAAAATTCCTTTTCAAGTTCACATTGTTCACAACCAAGCAAAACCGGTACCTACCGGTAACTTTGAAGAAAAGCCTAAACCGGTACATACCGGTGTTCGTGTTATTGAAGTAAACACTGGGTCATTTTTTACAACAAATGAAAGATGGAGAGATCGAGAAGAATTACTTGGTTGGGTTCGTCGACAAGCGGCTAGTGCCGGATTTACTATTTCTATAGATAAATCTAGTACAATAACGCCATACATGACGATGCAATGTGAAAGGAGTGGTGAATACAAGCCACCTAAGACGAGGAAGAAACCGAAGCTTGAAGGCACGGGCTCAAGGAAATGTAATTGTCCGTTTAGGTTGAAATGTTTCTTTGAAAAAAATACACAAGATTGGTGGATTGCAATGTTGTGGAATTCACAACCATGACTTGGCGCCAAAGTTATACGGCCACCTTCTTGCGGGTCAACTAAAAGCGGAGGAGAAACAAAGAGTTATCGACATGACAAAGAGCTTGGCGGCGCCTAAGAATATTCTCACGGATTTGAAGGAAAAAAACAAAGAAAGTGTGACACTCATCAAGCAAGTGTATAATGCGCGAACTAGATGGCGCAAGGGGCAAAGATAGGACAAGACGAAGTTGCAATACACTATTTCAACGTTGGAGAAGCAAAAATATGTCTATTTCACAAGAGTAAATAGCGAGGAAACCACTCTTGAAGACTTATTCTTTACTCATCCAGATTCAATTGATATGCTTAACACTTTTCCAGCCGTTTTGGTCATGGACTCCACTTACAAAACCAATACCTACCGAATACCGTTATTTGAGATTGTTGGTGTCACCTCTACCAAAATGACGTATTCGGTTGTGTTTGTCGTTCTTTCCTTTGAACAAGAGAATAACTTCATTTGGGCACTTGAGATGTTGGTTGGTCTTTTGACCTCAAAACTCAACATGCCTAACGTGATTGTCACCGATAGGGACCCCACTTTGATGAAAGCCGTTGCCAATGTTCTCCCTAAAACATACCATGTACTTTGCTATTTTCATATTGAAAAGAATGTCAAATCAAGGTGCATCACAGATTGTAGAGTCAAAGCCAAGCCTTCGGGTGCAAAAGTTGTTGACAAAGATGCAAAGAAAGCGGATGATGACAAGCATTGTGAGCTTGTTAAGAAAATAGTGAGGGCTTGGAGTGATGTGGTTAACTCGCCTACGGAGGTTTCATATGCAATTGAATGGTTGAAATTCAAAGATGAGGTATGCGGGCCGTTTCCATTGTTTGTTAAATATGTTGAGGAAATAGTTTTGCCCCTTAAGAAGCATTTTGTGAGGGCATGGACAAATAAATGCTTGCATCTAGGGTGTAGAACCACCAACATTGTTGAATCGGCTCATGCACTATTGAAGAGATATTTGAGGAGTAATGTGGGAGATTTGGCATCATGTTGGGATGAAATTGACAAAATGTTGAAAACCAATTAGGTGACATACAAGAGAGTTTTGGGAGGAGCATAACCGTCATGGTACACAAATACAAAAAAAAACAAATTATTCTCTGAGTTGGAGGGGTATGTCTCTAAGGCCGCTTTGGGTTTCATTGATGATGAATTTCAACGCTCTAGGACATTCGGCTTTGCTAAAGAAGATTGTGGTCCGTTACCACCTCTTTGTAAGGAGTGGATGACTCACAAGATTGGTGAGGCGGAGAAATGGCAAGATTTTGAAGTCATGGATGAAGACGAAGATTGTGCACTATCACTAGTCTAGTTAGGTAGGCTATGACACTTTTGGGTCGGTCGGTGTTCGTCCTATTTTTTGGTGGTATTACATGATAAGTGCCAGAAAGTAGTAATTCAATTGTATAATTTAGGCACTTTTTTGTTTCTTGTTTCACAAGTAATCTAGGGAAAAGCCGAGAGAAAAGTGATAATTGCCCTATTACGCTTTATTTGTCTTACTCTACCCATTTGTGCATGAATTGAACTCAAGACACCAAGCAAAGAAGAAAAACAAAGAAAAAGAACAAAAGGTAAGCTCGCAATGGCGAGTGGAAGGCGAGCTAAGGCAGTGAGCATCAAATATCACTCGCCCCCAACTCGCAATGGCGAGTGAAAGGCGAGCTAAGGCAGTGAGCACCAGAAGGAACTCGCCTCCAACTCGCACTAGTCCCTGAGGAGACGATATATAAATACTTACTTTTGATCGTTAAAAAATAGTACATCAAAATGGCGCCGCTGCCGAGGACTGGCGTTTAGATATCATAGACATTGCGACTATTTTATCATTTTAAGCAAATTTTGTATATATTCATTTTTTTATATATATCATTCATTATCCTTTGTGTTGCTAATCTTTTGGTTAGATCTTTGAACTCTTTGTATGCGAGGTACACTTCCTCTTGAGGAATTGCAATACGATCCTGAAATTGAAAGAGCAACTCGCAAGAATAATAGTAAGAAAAAGAAAAAGAAAAGGCTAGCCAAGCAAGCGCAACAAGAAGGAACCTCTACTTTTATTCCTTCATTACCTACCATTCAAGAAGAAGAAATGGCTGGAAATCCCCCTGGAGGTGGTGGTAACAACAGTGTGATGCCATGTTGGACGAGTCCAAGACGGCTAGCTCATCTTGGAAAAGAGAAACAAATGTAGATGAAATCAGGCACCATTCAACTGATTACATCCCATCCGTTTGCCGGTCTAGATCATGAAGATCCATATCAACACCTAACCAAATTCTATTCATTGGCTGGTACTCTTGGTGCACCTGAAGCTGATGAAGAAGTAGTATTTCTGAGATTATTTCCACATTCACTCATTGGCAAGGCACATGAATGGTACTTGGATCAAATAGAGTCAGTTATAACTGATTGGAACCAATTAGAGAAAGCATTCCAAAAGAGATTCTTCCCAGATCACAAGCATTTGGATACAAAAACCACAATTGCCATGTTCGCTCAAGGTACAAGTGAATCATTATGTGAAGCATGGGAGCGATATAAGTCATTGTTGAGAAGGTGTCCAAAGCACGGGTTTGATGACATGACTCAAATTCATATGTTCCGTGGAGGACTACAACCAGAACCAAAGCTTATCTTGGATGCAGCTGCAGGTGGTTCATTGATGGCATTAAGTTCAAAAGATGAGGTAGACATCATCAACAAGATGGAACTCAATGATCGAGTAGCAAACCACAACAGGATTGGTGCACAAAGAAAGACCGGAATCCTTGAGTTAGGATTAAGCGATGCAAATCTTGCAAAAAACAAGATATTGACTCAACAACTTGAAGAAATGAAGAATCAAATGAAAGAGATGCCAAAGCTAATTAAGGAGCAATTACAAAGAGAACAAATGCATCAACAAGTGCATTTCTGCGAGTTATATTCAGGTGATCATCCTACAGGTTATTGTCCGCCCCCACTTGAAGAAGAGGTTAACTATGTGGGCAACCAACAAAGATCGATGCAAAATCAAGGTCAATATCCGGGCAACTTCAATCAAGGGAGGTATCCGGCAAACAATTATCAAAGAGGGAACAACTATGGGCAGCCATGGAGGCCTACTGCAGGGCCATCCAATCAACAACCATTCAACAACTTTCAACAACATCCACCACAACAAGACCGAACTCAAAAGCTGGAGGATACTCTAAACCAATTCATGCAACTTTCAATGGCCAACCAACAAAACACCAACGCGTCCATAAAGAATCTTGAGACGCAAATGGGACAACAAGCTCAACACATGAGCCAAATCTCTCAACAATTGGCCAATCAACAAGGAGGAACCATCACGGCAAACACACAAAACAATCCAAAGAATGAACAGTGCAAAGTTGTGACAACAAAAAGCGGCAAAGTAATTGGATAAGGGATTGGTGATAATTTGGAGGTGGAAAGGGAGTAGTTGAAAATGAGGACGATGAAGGAAGTGAGAATGAAGGAGAGGGTATAAATAATGATGAGGATGTAAATATTAGAGGCGTAGTTGAAAATGAAGAAAAAAAATCAAAAAAGATGAAGCATTAGTTGAAAATGAGGAGAATAATGTGGAAAAGGAGAAAGGAAAGAATAAGGAAGTCGGGAAGAAAGTGTCGGCTCATAACCTACCATATCCCAAAGCTCCATCAAAGAAAGACTTGGAGAAGCATCTCAAGAGGTTTCTTGACATTTTCAAGAGGTTGGAAATCAACATACCATTTGCGGAAGCCCTTGAACAAATGCCAACATATGCCAAGTTCATGAAAGAGATCTGATCTAAGAAGCGTCGGTACAATGATGATGAAACCATTCAACTTGACGCCAATTGTAGCGCCATCATTCAAAGGCGGTTACCAGAGAAAGAGAAAGATCCCAGAAGAGTAACATTGTCGGTAGCCATTGGTAACATTAATGTTGGTAAGGCACTCATTGATTTAGGTTTAAGCATAAACCTTATTCCTTATTCGGTTGTCAAGAGGGTTGGTGGCCTAGATATGAAACTAACTAGAATGACCTTACAACTCGCCGATAAGTCCGTGACCCGACCAATGGGGATAGCCGAAGATGTCTTAGTTCGGTGGCTCAACCTCAACGCCGGTTAAATCCAACCATGAAAGAGGTAGTCCAAAAAGAAGTGGTTAAGTTACTTGAAACCGGTATGATCTATCTAATCTCGGAAAGCGCATGGGTGAGTCCGATGCAAGTGGTACCAACGAAGGGAGGAATGACGGTAGTCAAAAATGAAAAGAACGAGCTTATCCCTACAAGAACCGTCACCGGGTGGCGAATGTGTATTGACTACCGAATACTTAACCAAGCTACAAGGAAGGATCATTTCCCATTGCCCTTTATAGACCAAATGCTCAAACGACTCTCCGGTCAAGCGTACTATTGTTTCCTTGATGGTTAATCGGGCTACAATCAAATCACTGTCAATCCGAAAAACCATTAGAAGACGACTTTTAGTTGCCTGTTTGGGATTTTTGCATATAGAAGAATGTCGTTTGGTCTTTGCAATGCGCCTGCAACATTTCAAAGATGTATGCAAGCGATATTCTCCGATTTGATTGAGAAGAGCATTGAAGTGTTCATGGATGATTTCTCCGTGTTTGGAGCATTCTATGATATTTGTTTGAAGAACTTGGACACCTTGCTGAAGCGGTGTAAAGAAACCAACTTAGTGCTAAATTGGGAAAAATGTCATTTTATGGTGACCAAAGGTATTGTACTTGGTCATAAGATCTCTTCCCGGGGTATTGAAGTTGATAAAGCCAAAATAGATGTGATCGGAAAGCTCCCACCACCAGCGAATGTCAAAGGTGTCCGAAGCTTTCTTGGCCATGCCGGATTCTACCGGCGATTCATCAAAGACTTTTCAAAGATAGCCACACCATTGAGCAAATTGCTCAATAAAGATAAGTCTTTTATTTTTGATAATGAATGTTTGATTGTATTTGAAACTTTAAAAGATAGGATGACCTCCGCACCAATAATCACTACTCCTAATTGGAATCTTGATTTTGAATTAATGTGTGACGCAAGTGATTATGTTGTTGGTGCTGTTTTAGGTCAACGTAAGAACAAAATTTTCATGCTATACATTATGCAAGTAAAGTTTTGAATGAAGCACAAATTAACTATGCAACAACTGAAAAGGAGTTACTTGCAATTGTGTATGCATTGGAAAAGTTTCGTTCCTACCTCATAGGTTCAAAGATTATTGTTTATACAGACCATGCAACCATCAAGTATTTAATTACCAAATCCGACTCAAAGCCGAGACTCATCCGGTGGATGTTACTTCTTCAAGAGTTTGATTTAGAGATTAAAGATAAGAAGGGTACCGAGTACCTTGTGGCTGACCATCTTTCAAGGTTAATGAACAAAGAGGTAACAAAGAATGAACCAGAGGTTCTTGAAGAATTTCCCGATGAGAAGTTTCTTGCAATCCAAGAAAGACCATGGTTTTCCGATATGGCGAATTTTAAAGCATTTGAGTTCATTCCGAAAGATTTTACTTGGCAACAACGCAAGAAATTCCTCCATGAAGCAAATCATTATGTATGGGATGAGCCATACTTGTTCAAAATTGGAGCGGACAATCTCTTGCGATGATGTGTTGATAAAGAAGAGGCAAAGAAGATATTATGGCAATGTCACAATTCACCCTATGGAAGTCACTTCAATGGGGAAAGAACAACCGCAAAGGTACCACAATCCGGGTTTTATTGGCCCACACTCTTTAAAGATGCATTTACACATTGCAAGTTTTGTGAAGAGTGCCAAAAGACCGGCGGGATATCAAAGCGGAATGAAATGCCACTACAAAGCATTCTTGAAGTTGAGGTATTTGATTATTGGGGCATAGACTTTGTTGGTCCCTTTCCATCATCATACTCCAATGAATATATCTTGGTTGCCGTTGATTATGTGTCAAAGTGGGTGGAAGTCGTCGCATCGCCAAGAACCGATAGCAAGACGGTGGTAAAGTTTCTAAAGAAGAACATCTTCACCCGATTCAGAACACCAAGAGTTTTGATAAGTGATGGAGGGTCACATTTTTGCAACACACAACTTGCCAAGGCCTTAGATCATTATGGAGTCAATCATAAGGTGGCATCACCTTACCATCTACAAACAAATGGCCAAGCCGAGGTATCAAACCGTGAAGTGAAGAGGATTCTTGAAAAAACAGTCCCAGCCTCAAGGAAAGATTGGTCAACAAAGCTTGATGAAGCTTTATGGGCATATAGAACTGCTTACAAATCTCCTATAGGCCTAACTCCATTTCAAATGGTCTGCGGCAAATCATGTCATTTACTGGTGGAGCTCGAACACAAAGTGTTTTGGGCACTTAAATTCTTGAATTTTGATCAAGAGAAAGTCGGTGAAAGAAGAAAGCTTCAAATGCATGAACTTGAAGAAATGAGGAATCAAGCATATGGAGTCCTCAAGGTTATACAAAGAGAAAGTCAAGAAATACCATGATAAGAGGATTGTGAAGAGAAACTTCAGGTCCGGACAGATGGTACTGTTGTTCAACTCAAGATTGAGGCTTTTTCCGGGTAAATTAAAGTCCAAGTGGTCCGGACCATTCATGGTAAAGGAGGTCAAGCCATATGGAGCAGCGGAGCTTGACAATCCATGATCTCATTGAAAAAAGTTGTCGAGCTAATGACGATCATTTAGCGCTTGTTGGGAGGCACCCCAATTTTGTAAGTAAATTTACAGTTTTTATGCATATTAGGATTAGGAGTCATGGTCCATATCCAAATCATTCAAAACAGAAGTCAGAAAGAAAGCAAAAACCTGAACTGTCATAGCTCGTGAGGCGAGTAAAGCATTCGCCATGGTGAGTGTACAAGCCTTTTGACTGCGTTGACTACCAAAGTACTTGCCATTGCGAGTAAACTGCTCACGAGGCAAGTTGTAGCAGTTCTGACAGTTACAGATTCCAAGGCCACTAACCCTCATTTACTCCCTCATTAACTTTCCACAACCACTCACTACCACTCATAATCATATCAATTTCGGTTTCCATTTCTCTCTCTTCCAAAGATCCTAAAAATATTCTTCTCTCAAACACCAACACAAACCCTAAACCACCATAATCAAATCAAGTCAAAACAGAGTCCAAGCATCAAATTCAGTCAAGCATCATCATTCATTTTCACTCAAACAGATTTGTATCAATTTTAATTCCATTTTAATTCATGAATGCATGCAAACCTTAGGGTAGAGTATTAAGCTCTGTGAAAAATTTGTTATGTAGAAAATTTCGAACCCCAAGATAGGAGATGACATTGAATCATTAACCCTAATTTTTGGAAACACAACTTTTTGGAAATAACCCTAATTTTGTAAATTTGAAAATAAATGGGTTTTTGATTAATCACTATGAAAAAGTTTTGATTTAGAATCATCTCTATATCAAAATAGGGTCGAAAAACATGATAGATTCATAACGTTGAAGGCTTTTGTGAAAAAGGGTTAAATTTTCGAAATTTATTGGCTACTCGCCATGTCCGAGTTCATCACTCGCCATGGCGAGTGTTCATCTGGAAACCCAGAAATTCATCAGCAACTCGCCATTGCAAGTAAACTAGTCGCGAGGCGAGTTACATCAGAACCTGGAAAATGTTTGTGATTTTAAATGTCTGAACCTACTGCTGATTACTCTTCCATTCCATACTGATATTTGATTGTATATTCTGCTGTATAGACTGATTGTTTTGCAGGCATGGCACCAAAGAACACTCAATCCGAAAAACGCAAGAAGTCTGATGCCTCTTCATCCCAACCACCTAAAGACATACCCTTTGACCACATCCGTTTCAAATCCGCCAACCATCAAGATAGGTATAGGGAGCTATTAAAGAAAAGCATGTGTCCTGAAAAGGTCTTCAACATCAAACCTCAAGGACCTTATAGGAACATACTTAAACTTTTCACCAACCAAGGATGAGGAAGGCTACTCCACCCAGAAACCAGCCTTAAAGCCGAGCTTATGCGGGAATTTTAAGCCAACGCTCTTCCCAAAAACCCTCACACCGACCCTTTTGAATTCCAAACCTATGTGAGAGGACGGGCCATCCTTTTTGATAGAGAAGCAATTAACAAATACCTCGGCAACCCTTTCTCATTACGTCACGAGGATGACTTAGACACCTTCCATGACAACCAAAACAAAGGTGCCTTTGACATTGAACCAATGAAGGAAGAGATAAAAAGGGCTATCTTGTTAGAGGGTGAGAACTATGATGTGAGTGATGCCGGGATAGAGCATAGAGCCTGATATGCAGTTATGAACAATACCTTAAAAATCATCCTCAAGTTCATCCTTCATAACGTCAAACCCAATAGCCATTTATCTGATTGCACTATAGATGTCTGCCCATTGATCTATTACATTCTCACAGGCATCAAGGTTGACATAGCCCGCACAATTGCTTGGGAACTCAAACTTGTCACACTTCAAGGAAAGAGTGAACCCTCAACCCGCCTATCCTTCCCCGGCCTCGTCATGGGTTTGATTCGGGACAACCACATGAATATGCCTTCTGCTGTGCATGAGGAGATTAAGAACCCTATCAACAATGACTTCATTACCCGCTTCATTATGGGTAAAACAAAAAAGGGAGACAAGGGAAAATGTGCCTCATCCTCTCAGGCACCTCCACCACAATCCGAGCCACACTTTGCACCACCTCAAGACCCACGCATCGCTGCTTTTGACTTTCCAAGCTATGCTCAGTGGCAGTATCAGTGTAACACGCACACATGGAACCTACTGGAGGCTACTAACCGTGCAAACACATACATTCAGTAGTCTCGGTATCTGATGCAGCAGCAGACAGGGTACCCTCCGGAGGTGATGGCTCAAATCATGACTCCTGACGCTTATCAGGCTCATGTTGCTTGGCCTGAGGGCAGGCCAGATGCTTTTGGAGGGGGTGGATCCTATGGAGCGGGGTCTGATGATGGTGATAACTTGATGGAGGATTCCGACAGAGACAATCCAGAGAGAGTTCCAAGTGCAACCGGTGGTTCGAATGATGATGACATGCATGATTGAGAAGGTAAAGAAAAGACTTGAAAGCTCACCAATCACTGAGTGAAATTTTATAAGCTTTCAGTCAATTCTTTCCTTATCCTTTATCTTTATTTATGCTTTACTTTGCTGCTACCTCTGAACAATTTGTTCTGTTATTTCAGTTTGGCACTTATGACTTTGTTTAATTATTATGTTTATGTTTCGTATTATGTATTAATGTACTGTGTTGTTCGTATTGTTTAATGGTGTAATGTGTTGTCCGAAACAATGTGTTTAGCACTTTTTGGTGTAAACAAGTACTTCATTTTGTGTTTAATTTGAAAATGTGGAAGTTTCATTTTGTATTCCAATTTTCTTTATCACTCTTGCTTGTTGAAAAAGAAAAATGCTCAAAGCTTCAAATTTTCAAAGTGCTTGAAAGATAGCCAAAGAATGAGCAAAGTCTCAGATGTTTTGATAATGATAGATAGTTGTGACAAAGCGCAAAGCCAAGGTACAAGTTTCCAGTTTTTCTAGATGTTTGCTTGAACATGAAACGAGTACTTTGCACAAATTTCATTTCATTTAGTTCCATGCAATAACGTATTTCTTTGTGAACCACTTAGAACTAGCCAAAATGTGAAGAAAACTCAAGGTGTTTGTACTATATGCAAGGAGACCGGCATTCAATTGATTAACTCAGTCGCTTTATGTCAAATCTGATAATTGTTTTAAATTGTCCGAAAGCATGGAAAGGATCAAGACACATTTTTGTTATTGAGTGAAAATACTTGACCATATATAGCCTACCCTGTGACAAAAGCAAGTATTTGCTAACCCATCTGAGCCAAATGAATCAGAGTCCTCAATTATGAACTGTCAATTCATAAGCACAATGCTTGATGAATTTGCCCTGAAGTTTTTCAAAATCCGGTTCATTTTTGACGCACTATATGACTCTGATATATTTTTAATTGTTGAACCCTAAAACCTCCATGTTTATTTGTCAATTAGGGGAACATTCAAATAGGTTTATTTTTTATTCAAGTTGAGGAGAAAAGGGTAGATGTGAATTAATTGTCAAGTAAATTGGTGTATTTTTATTTTTGATCAAGACAACATTGTTTTTGTTAATACAAAAGAAAAAGAAAATAAAAAATGTGTATATGAAAAAGAAAAAGAGAAAGAGAAAAAGAAGAAAAGAAAGAAAAATCCAAAAATAGAATAAGTTGTCAAGATCATGGTGTGAATTGTTTATCACCAAGGGTTGTTTAGAATTTAACGGGAATGTTGTAAATTTTCAATTTGAATGTATATAGAAAGAATGTTCCTCTATACTTGGCCATTTGAATTCAATTGTCCTATAAATGTCCTTTCTTTTGTAGTTGAGCCACGTTACAACCCTAAAAGACCTTTTGATCCATGCTTTTGTGCCTTTTGAAATGATATTTGGATGGAAACCTAACTTGATCTGGATGCTAACTTGATTGTCGGATGTGTGTTTCATAACGCTCACTCATTGAATTTCATTGTGTTATTTACTTTACAAAGAAGTGTATTAGGTGTTATTCGTGAATATATGTGTTATTGACTTGAACCGTATGACATGAACTTTGTGCTTAGGACTCATTTCATATTTGTAGTGGACTTTAGACTAGTTGGAAATTTTAGACTTGCCTGTGCATTCACTTTGAATCATTCATCTGGAAAAGTTTCAAAACCTTTTGTACTTGTGTCTTATCCTAAACTTGTATGTTTTCAATCTTTTGTTTGAGGACAAACAAATAGTTAAGTTGGGGAGAGTTTGATAAGTGCTAGAAAGTAGTAATTCAATTGTATAATTTAGGCACTTTTGTTTCTTGTTTCACAAGTAATCCAGGGAAAAGCCGAGAGAAAAGTGATAATTGCCCTATCACGCTTTATTTGTCTTAATTTACCCATTTGTGTAGGAATTGAACTGAAGACACCAAATAAAGAGAAAAAAACAAAAGGTGAGCTCGCAATGGCGAGCAAAGGCAAGTGGAAGGCGAGCTAAGGCTGTGAGCATCAAAGATCACTCACTCTCAACTCGCAATTACGAGTGAAAGGCGAGCTAAGGCAGTGAGCACCAGAAGGAACTCGCCTCCAACTCGCAATGGCGAGGAGTTCCAGAAAGCAAAGGTCCAGAGGTCGCCATGGCGAACAATGTACTCGTGAGGCGAGCTAAGGCATCCAAAACTCCTCAGAGCTGACATGGCACGAACCCACTGGTGAAGAAACCTCAACTCGCCATGGCGAATGACGTTACTCGCGAGGCGAGTTGAGTCAGAACAAAATACTATAAAAGTTCTTTTGATCATTTCAGTTGGATTATTATCATACCTTAGAGAGAGAAATAGGGCGAAATTTTGTGTTCTTCAATAGAGTGAGAGTGATAGAAGGTGGATTCTTCCATAGTTGTTGAGAAATCACAAGATTGTAATGAATCCTCATCTTTCAAACCAATCTTGCAAAGTTACCATGACAATGAGTTGCTAAATCTCCATTGTTGTGATTAAAGGTACTTGATCTAAACTAAACATGTAATCTTTTGATCTTTAAATATATGATTCTAGCATTTGATTTGATATTGAGATTATTCTTGCACTTTATGCTTATGTTTGATTTATTTGTGATTGAAAAATACTCTTGAATCTAGGTTTAGAATAATCCTCTATCAAACCATGAATTCTAGACATGGAATCGATGTTTTGATAATAACTCTTTGTATCCAAACTTCATGCTTTCAGATCGTTTAATAGATGGAGAAATCGTCGATTAAATGATACGATCGACTCTTGGATCATTTAATAGTTGGAGAAATCGACGATTAAATGATGCAATTGAGTTCACAAGATCATTTGGACACGAATGGTTTTGTCGAGGGATACGTGATAATATCGGTTAAAAGCTAGAATCCGTATATGTGGTCATTAGGTTACATGCGATGCTTGGTCAAGGAACTCTAATCCTAACAACTTTTACGCCTTATTAATCTCAATTTTTATCTTCGCAAATTAGTTTAAACAACAAACAATTTACCCATTAACTTAAAATGATAATCGATGTTGAACAGTCCATGATAACACACTAGTCCCTAAGGAGACGATATATAAATACTTACTTTTGATCGTTGAAAAATATTACATCATTACATCCCGACATATTTTTTGGTGGCCGATTGTGTAATTTGGATATTTATGGCCAATATGTAACTAATATTATATATTATATAAATATATGAAATGAATTATTTTTTTGGTGGCCAGTTATGTCACACCAATTATTGCTCGCATTACTTTGTCACTAATCATTCAACTATTTATTTTATCTCATTACTCTCATATTTGTTTTTCATTATATTTTTGTGAAGTGAAACATGTCTGAAGATGCACAAGATCCAGTTAAACTTAATGTTCGTTATATAGATGTGAAAAAGAGGGCTTGGTTCATTGTAAACCCCACCGACAAGTTGGACGAGTTGAAGGCAAAACTTGACGGCTTCTTTATCCATATTGGTTCAAATCATAGAACACGTGATGTGATAGTAAGTGTACCAGGTCTGGACTTGGGGGAGGATAAGGAAGAGGACTTCTGGAAGTCCGTGTATTATCCACAACTTCTCAAAGATGATAGCAACGTTGATTACATGTTTAGGTTAATGGTTGAGGATAACACTTTGTATCTTTTTGTCCGATCCGTTCAAGTGTAATATTTATTTAAGTGTAATAGTGTAATGTTTTCCGAATTTGTGTCTGTATTGTTGAATTTTAATGAATTTGTGTTTATGTAATTTAACGATGAATTTGGGTCATTTTGACCGTTTATGTGAGATTATGTAATTTTAGAAATTTATGGACAAATTGGTGTAATTTAGATCATTTACGTGTCATTAAGTGTGTTTAAGTGATTATGGGTCATTACCGGCGAATTTGTGTACTTTGGACCGTTTGGATCGCTTATTGGTGATTATGTGATTGTGCGAAAAACGATGTTTTTGTGTAATTTGGATCGATTATGTCGTATTATCTGATAATGTTGTTAAACTGGCACAATTCGGTTAAGTTATGAATGTGGCATGATTATGGGTCATTTTTGACTTTCCAAATACCTGTTCAGTACTGCACTGCATTAAATGCAGTTTCTGCTGTCTGCTATGAACGTGAGTTAACTCACGCTAGTGCAAATGGCAACTTGAGTTAACTTGCGTTGCAATTAACACTAGCGTATGTTAACTCACGCAGCGTGTATTAACATACGTTGACATTTGCACTAGCGTGAGTTAACATGCGTAAGAGTATTTTGGTCATTTCATTTAAAAATGAGTAAAAACTGTTGGGTAAAGAGCATAATTCTAATTCAGATTCAACTCTGAGATGAACTTAGAACTACTTACTTCTCAAAAAGAATTTACTTCTCTTACCTTTTTATTTTTCCAATTGTAATTATTAAATGTTTTCCTGTCAGTACCCACAAATATTAATTAAATGATTTTGTTTTCTTAAAGAATATTTTTTTTTTTAAAACTCGATATCTGATTCAAGAATCGACTAATTCGAAGGGACTAATCCCACCGCCCATTTGCAGGGATCCCGTTCTAATGGACTTGCCCACCGAAATCAGCACCAGAGGGAATCGAACCAAGCCCTTGAGAGGACCACACTCCAAGATCTCAAGTCAACCACTAGGTCAACCCCAAATGGGTTAAGCATTATAAATTATACAAACTTTTAGGTTTAAAAAAATAAATTATACAAACTTTTATAAAAATTTATTATTTAAAGTTCTTAACCAATGTCTCGAGAGCACTAGTTAGCATTTTCCTTACAATATATTCATCATGATTCAAATTCAAAATTTTATCATATGTTGAATTTTAATTAGTCATTATCTATTTAAAAGTTTTACATGAGATATGTCTCGATTCGAACCCAACTTTAGACATACAACTGCGTTAAAACTTTTGAGAAGAGTTTGTCATCGATTTAAGTTTTACAAAAGTCGAGAAATTAATCATCACAGTTGCGCACGCGAAAGATACCCAATTTACACAATAAAAAAATATAAAAGATTTTTTTCTACTTAATTAGATACTGTAATTAGATATTGTAGGTTTGAATAATGAATATAGCTTTAAAAATGTAGACTAATTTGGCACTTACACGCAAAGATACTTGATATACAAAAAAAAAAAATTATGATTGTCACTTCATCCCTAGAGATAAGAAATTAAATATACTACTTTTTCTCTATGTTTTTATTTTATTATTAACTCTCAAAAATTATTTTTTGAATGAAACTCTAAAAAATTATTATTATTATTTATTATTGAATAATGCTCGATGTCGTGACAGAAATCATCCCGAACTCTCGCGAATTACCTATCCCACGTTTTCTGTTTCTTTCTTTCTTCAGTATTGTACCTTAGCTAACGAATCCACTCCAATGCAATGCCCAAACGCAGACGATGCCGTCAACGCATGCAGCAGTAACCGTTGTCGACATCGGCGTCGGCGAGGTTTTTTGAATTAGAGGCAACCTTCTGTCAACGACATAGTTGTTATGTATCTCTAAATCCTTTGTCTTTCCATATAATTGGATTTTGTAGTGTTCTTTGTGATGGAACTTTGCACAAGACTGTCCCTTTGCTCCTTATGTAGATATGATATGACATAGAAGAAGGTGGTATGGTATTGTAAACAAACCATGGCGACGTTCATGATAGCAACGTTAAGTTTCAAGTGATACACAAACCAACGGTAAGTCGGTAAACTAAAAAATACTTGGGCTTCTGTCTTCTCTAGTGAACATGTTATTAAAGGGTAAAATTGACCAATACAAGTCCAGAAAAAGGAGCATTCCCTTTATACATTGATATAAATGTTTAATTATTTGGCTTAAATGCAATTTTGATATAAATAATCTAAAACCAGTTGGAATTACATTGAATTAAGTTTTGTAATTATATCAATCAAATATAAAACCTTGCCTCTCAGTTTGTTGACTTAATTCTTTATATTATTTCACACTATATCCAATTATTTAGACCATTAAATTACATTTTCTAAATATTTATGCCATTAATCAAAAACTTTAAAATGGATCCCACTAAACCCCACAATATACACCACAATTATATTTTATATTAATATATAGAACTTTTGAGATGATGATTAATTTTAGGGTTAAATATGTTTTTCTCCATATAAATATACCAACTTTTTGCTTTAGTCCCTTTAAAATTTTCCTTCAACTTTTAGTCTCTATAAAATTTTCAATCACTAATTTTGGTTTCTGTTTTTAATTTAATTTTTGTATTTTTTAATGAAATTGTGCAAAAATGTGTAAAATATTCTAATTGGGATGATGAAAGTTGTTGTTTAAGGGTATAATTGGGATGATGAAAAAATAAATATATGTACATTAATCTAGTTTATTACACTTTTTAAATGATAAAAGAAAAAACTGATCATTTGTGTTTGTTACATTTTTATTTTAATATTTAAATTTATTCTTATCTATTTGTTACTTGTGTTATTTGAATTGAAAATTGAGTGTATTTTTGGAAGGAAAAATCCAACGCAAAAGTGCTGAATGGGGTAGTTTTCTTTATTTGTATTGAAAATTGAGGGTATTTTTTGAAGGAAAAATTCAACCCAAAAATGCTGAAAGGGGTTTTCTTTATTAGATATAGTATAGATTTAATATAGTGCTAACAAATCTTTTTCTAAAATATTTTGAGTCATAATCTTTTTTTTAGAGGATTTAAAGTCCAATCTTTAACATTATATTTTGCTCACGTTTGTTACTAATATTTTTTTTAGAGTATTTAAAGTCTAATCTTTGACATTATTTTTTGCTCACGTTTGTTACTAATATTTTTTTTAGAGTATTTAAAGTCTAATCTTTAACATTATTTTTCGCTCACATTTGTTACTAATTTTTTTAGAGGATTTAAAGTCTAATCTTTAACATTATTTTTTGCTCACGCTTGTTACTAATCATTTTTTAGAGGATTTATAGTCCAATCTTTAACAATATTTTTTGCTCAAGTTTGTTACTAATATTTTTTTATAGGATTTAATGTTCAATTTTTACCATTATTTTTTGGGTTAAATATGTTTTTGATCCCTAGATTTTGCCCTTCTTTGACAAATAGTCCTTACATTTCAATAAATGTTTTTAAAATCCTTACATTTTTCCTCCGTTAGCACAAATAGTCCCTGTTGTCAAATAATTAACGAGAAGCTGACATGGCAGCTAGTGGACCCCATTTTTTTAAGGGTTATATGTTTTTAGTCCTTATATTTTGCGTGACTTTGAAGAATAGTCCTTACATTTCAATAAATATTTTTAAAATCTCTATATTTTCCACCGTTAACAAAATTCGTCCCTGTCGTCTATTTTCATTGACCGGACAAACGGAATAGATGCCACCAAGGACATTTTAGTAATTTTCAATAAAGTGCATGGAACTAATTCACCTTTACCCAAAACTTTCCGATCTGATCCGTCATTATCACCTGTAGTTTGAATGGTTCCCTGACAGCGTGAGGGAGAAGAGGATGCAGCTGGCAGTGACAAGAGAGAGAACATATCTGAGCAAATTGATCGTGGAGAGGACGGTGGTGGTTGAGGATGGGTGTGTGAGACTGATGGTGGTTGGGGAGAAATAGAGAAAACGCGGAAAGAAGATGAAGATGATAGAGAAGGTTCAGCTGAAAAATCAATTATGCCCTTGCACTTTATTGGAAATTACTAAAATGTCTTTGGTGGCATCTATGTGGCATGTTCTGTTTGTCCAGTCAACGAAAACGGACGACAGGGACCAATTTTGTTAACGGTGGAAAAATGTATGGATTTTAAAAACATTTATTGAAATGTAAGGACTATTCTTCAAAATCACGCAAAATCTAAGGACCAAAAACATATTCAACCCTTAAAAATGGGATCCACAAGCTGCCACGTCAGCTTCTCGTTAATTATTTGATAGCAGGGACTATTTGTGCTAACGGAGGAAAAATGTAGGGATTTTAAAAACATTTATTGAAATGTAAGGACTATTTGTCAAAGAAGGGCAAAATGTAGGGACCAAAAACATATTTAACCCTTATTTTTTTGCTCACGTTTGTTATAATTGATCAAAGACTAAGGAAGAGTAACTTATATTAATAAAATAATATGGAAATACTTTTTTGTGTGGAAGAGATATGAAAATACTTGCAATCTTTGTCGGTTGTATTGAGGGGAACAACACAGATGTACACATAAAAGCAACTGATAAAAAAGTAACATGAGTTTTTGTTTTGTGTTAGATTTTTGCGAGTTTGATCTTTGGTTAACGGAGGTAAAAGAGGGTTAACGTGGACGATTAGTGACATGGATTACTAATCTACTTGTTATTTTATAATTTGCTATTTGTATTTAAAATTAAGGGTATTTTTGAGAGAAAAAATCAACCCAAAAATGTGTTGAAATGGGTAGTTTTCTTTATATATAGTATAGATGAACTTTTCTGCAAAATTTTATTCAAAAGTATGAATTCTACATATGTGTTTACTTAAAGGAGGGAGCAAAAGTGGAGATGGAAATTTTTTAAGGACTAAAAGTTGAAGAAATTTCTTAGAGGGTGTAAAATGAAAAGTTGACATTTTTTTTGTAGATAGACGAAATGGCAAAGTCATTATAAACTCACACACACAAGTGGATGTACCGGGGTTCGAACCCCGGTCATGGTATCCGGCCTAACAATTTCGGCATTTTGTCAGTTGAGCTAGGACTTGTGGATAAAAGTTGACATATTTATAGGGACCGAAAACATATTTAACCCTTAATTTTATATCAGTTTATAAATGCAGCAAAACACAAAGCAACAATAGCTTTGCAGAGCAACAATTGCAACAATATACCATTACCAAAAAGCCAAATATCTTTACAACACTGACACAATGTCTTTGAATATTTTTGTGAAGTTTGTTTAATTTATTTATCATTTTGTTATATTATTTTTTACCACGTTCGTCTAATTTTATTTAGAACTTAATTTGAATATTTTTGTGTTTTTTTTCTCGCATGGAGGGATTTTGGAGCATTTTCCATGTCCTTGCCTAAGGAAGCCCTAACAAGACTTGGAAGCCATATATGCCATGTGTCAGGAGATGGCAGCCTAGCAGGGGGAATACTGTTGCGAACCATTACCGCCGAATCTTGGATCGCTTAGAGGTGAATGATGTGAAGTGGTCTACATATGATGATCATAGAGCGATCTGCCCATTTCAGTTGATTTGCCCTTACTCTGAATGGCTGGTTTGTGGAAAGGAGAGGGTGCACCGTCATTTACCTGAGTGGGTGAAGAGGCAGTACATATATATACAAAACATCCCAAGACATCGGTCATATGTCCTTGTAGATATGGTGGCAAATATGTCCAGAGACTACCATCCCTGGTGCATTACTGAGTGGGGGCAAAGGGTGGAGAGATTATGGCAGCATACCCCTAGCTACATGGCATCGTATGCCAAGGTCTCCCACCCGAAAATTATCCCACCTGATGACAGTGTTGGAACAAAGGGTGTTTCGCAAAATCACCTCTTAAGTTTTGATGATAACAAGGTATTAAAATTATCAATTGGAAATGCTAAACATTTGTTCAAGTGTACATGATCTTGATCAAAGCACTATTCATAAAGGTTCTGATTGAACAAGTCAAAGAGCAAAGGAATTTTTATTGAAGCTTAAAGCGTCTGAAAGAAATGCGTCTGAAGAAAAGCGTCTGAAGAAATGCGTCTGAAGAAAGTGCTCCTGAAGACACGTCATTAGAAGCAAAGTCATCAGAAGCAAGGTTATTAGAAGCCACTTCACCAGAGTTGACAAAGTACAGTGTACGAAGTGTACAACCACTAACTCTGCGCATGCCTCTGCAACCACCATCTCTGCAACTTGTCTCTACATCAAGACAAGAATAACAGTAATAT
>Ga0315914_1000087_pt1 | contig 76466 bp, 45 predicted proteins | sample MpolenodulesMG_FD_203920 | JGI IMG/M metagenome (GOLD analysis project Ga0315914, IMG submission 203920) | Medicago polymorpha root nodule microbial communities from Los Angeles, California, United States - elongated nodules | ecosystem: Host-associated > Plants > Roots > Nodule | place: USA...
TCGATTAAGAGAGTGATGATTAGTCAATTACATACACAATATATCCCAAAAAGAGCACCATCAGTGTTATACTATATCCAAAAGGAACATTGTTAGTGCTATACTATATCGATCCAAAAAAGAAGCATTATACTCAAGAGTTAAGTTGTTTTAGTTAACATTAATTGGGAAGTATTGGGGCAAGTATCGGTGCAGGATAATTATCATATACTCTCCTGATACGTATCGAGAAGTATCAGATAATTATTTTTTAAAAAATAAAATTTAATCTTCGGATACTCTCCTGATACGTATCGGGCAGGTATCGGTGCAGGATACGCAGGGGATACGATACGTCATCCATTTTGAAGTATCGGGGCTTCACAGGTTAAGACCCTGGTGAAAGAGACAATACTAATATAACCAATTACCAATATTTGCTATAAAAACATTACTATGAAAGTTCATAGTTATTCTATAGGAAGGCCTTAATGAACCTGAGGGAAAACATAATGCATAAAATAATGGATTATGGACGTAGTATTGATGCATCTACAAAGAACAGATTAAACCTTTCTGCAAAGTACAGTAAGCTTATATAATAGAAAGAGTTGTGTTTTTTTACACACAAACTTAACTTGACATCAAAATTAAACAATTTAGATCGTTAAGTATATATGGTCAATTACATTCATTAGATGATTGATGAAAATAAAAATGTGTTGTAAGTTATTAACCATCCACTAAACACAATTAACTGCGATTTTGAACGTCATTATACATAATTTTTCAGGTTTTCCAACACACATATTCATATATCCATATATTAATCATCTAAACTGGATTCAAATATACAAGATTTTAAGGTGTTCAAATATTTATATATGATATTCATTAACCACAATTTGTGTTCAAAAATACTCAAATGAACATTGAGGTTAACGACATTCAAAATGGTTGTTATCGGTGCTGAGTAGATGATTAATGAATTGCAACAACTTGTTATATTTATATTTATTAACCATTTAATGGACGTAATTAACCACATACTTTAACAGCGCTAACATTCTAAATATTTGTCAAAATTTTATGTCAAATTTGTGTGCCAAAATGTCATTTCTTTAATAGAAAGAGTAAGAGCACTTATTTAACATCCAATAGTAGTAATTAATACAGCTATAGAATTTTGTGGAAGATACCTTGAGATCTGGAGTTTCTCCAGCTAGATTTAGCTGAGATAAAATAAGTTCCTGCCATGGAGCAGGTGTGGAGAAATTTGGTGAAGAAACTCCAGCTGCCATGCTCGCAGCATCCAAAAGAGCACCATCATATTTGAGCTCGATACAGTCATAAGGGTTTGACTGTATCACAAATCCATAATCAAGAAGGAAAAGATCATTGCTTAAACATCCATAGCAAAGTAATAAAGGGTCGTCTTCCTTGATTGCTTTCTCAGCCACAACCTAAGACAAATATTGAATTCCTCAGCAAAGAAAAATCCAAAGAATAGTTGTTTCTAAAAGCAGAATTTGACGTGTGAGTCTGGGAGAGGAGTCATGAAGGAAAGAGTATGAAATAACATGCCTTCACCCACATCTTTGTGCCACCAGTTTCTTGTTCCTGAACAATTCTAGCATTTGGATTGAAACTATGATTACACATGTCAATTAGAGGGAGCATCATGGGAATGTCAAAGTTTATCCCATTTGATTGCTTGTTACCATGTAACTTGAATGCTCTAGATGAAACTGCTGACATGGCCCATCCAAGAGATGAAGCATCTACTTCTTGGCCACCAAAAGGATGCTTATCTGGTGTAAGAGCGACTAATGCATGCTTGACTTTTTGCTCAAAATCAAGAAGAAATCGGCATCTTTTGTTTACCTGTCTCGTGAGTCATGAATTTGACAAAATTAGCTGCCAAACTGCAAATCCGCAAGGCATTCAAAATAATTAGACTTAATTGCATTTTTGACACCCCAAAACTACAATTGGAGATATACTATGCAGACCCGAATTGCTCATTTCAAAAGCGGGGGACAAAAATAACTAAATCGGGATAATTAGGAGTCAAAAGTGCAATTAAGCCACATAATTAATAGACACTGAGATAGTCAATTGTAGCTTCTGGTATTGGTCACAGATGTTGGATATCTTATGAATATTTCAAATGTTTCAAAGAGAACAAGTTGCACATTGCTCTTGTCAGGATTGAGAGAAGTAACAAAAACCTACCAACATTATTTACACCGAATTTTACCACTGGTTTTTACACATAAAATATTGTTTTTTCTCTTCTCCTCTATCTCCATTTAACTTAAGCTAAGTGACTCAAATCAAAGGGTATCTCTCTCATATCCCCAATAGAAAAGTGAAAATAGATGCATTAACCATAGTTCAACAGATTCTTAATTATATGCGGTATACTTATATGCATTTCTCTAGTCAAAATGAAGATGAACAAAATCGTATTTTTATTTTCTTGATTAGCAATCTGCACTGCAGTGCAGAGAAGCCATGAAACAATATAGTAAGATTCAGTCGAAAATGATTAACAGTAAGTAAAGTGTACCTGGTGAAGAATAGGAGCATAGTGCAAATTCTTGATGTCTTCCCCAGGAAAGAAGATAGGAAGAGTGTAAGTTTGTGGGAGATTACTGATGTATGGCCACCAAAAAGATCCAAGTTTTGCCCTTTCATGAAGAAGCTTCAAACCCAGTTTCATTGCCCACAATTCATCTGCCAAATGCTACCACATTGTCCAATTTATTCAACATTGACAACTCAATACATTTAATTAAAAGCTTATAACATAAATTCTTATCATAAAGATAGAAATTCATGAAGTAATTGAGCTGGTAATTTTACTTACCAGGAACATGGGAGGTTAATTGAAGGAGGAGAGAGTGAGAGTTATCATCATGATTGAAATGCAAAGGAATGTGTTGAGGAAGAGCAATTAGGTCAGTACCAATTGGGATATCTTCCTTAGACACTAACCCTAAACCATTTGAGGAATCGAGTTGTGCTATCTTCACAGCACGGTGAACGAATCCACCTTCTCTTGTTACCCATTTGATGAGATCGTGTGGATGAGGCGCTATTCGTGATGAAGATGCGCATGTTAGTGGACGCACGTGACTCAACGACGATGACATTAACATCGCCGTTTTCCAACTACCACTACCAACTATAACCATATTAACCAGATTCAATACCCTTTCACTCCACTCTACTCTACTCTTCTTCACTGCTACCTTCTCCCTTCAGTCTTCAACATTCATTTTTATTTTAGTTTATTTTGCTTAACTGCTAAAAAGGTAATCAACCTTAACTTTTCTACTGCTGAAAATAACACTTACCTCCCCTCAAATTTATCTAAATAACACACCCACCCCATTTTTTTTTAAAAACAACACAACAACCATCCTCGCTTAGGTTTCATTCTTACTTCTTTTGTCTCCTTTGACTCAGCAGAACATAAATGGGTTCGTCTATCTAAGCAATTGTTCCGTTTGGTGCTATGAACAACTACAAACTAGGAACTAGTTTCCACAAAATATACACAACTACAAATCAAGTAATACACGTTCTCTCATTTGATAGTAATGTTGCATTTAAACAAACCCGAAAGTTATCTTATTTACAACCCAAACAACAACAAGAAACTTCAACTTCCAACACAGCAACCAGTTCCAACAATGTCGTGTCAAAATCGCGTCTTTTTGAAGAATCTCTCGCAGCCCAATTGGAATCTATGTTCAGAGCTTTTCCAAATTCAGATGCATCATTGGTTAAACAACAAGTTAGGCAAATTCATGCTAAGGTAGTTGTTTGTGGCATGAGCGGTAGTCTTACATTGGTTTCAAGAATGTTGGGTATGTATGTTCTTTGTAGAAGTTTTAAGGATGCTGGTAACTTGTTTTGCAGGCTTCAATTATGTTACAGTCTTCCTTGGAATTGGTTAATAAGAGGTTTTTCTATGTTGGGTTGTTTTGATTTTGCTTTGATGTTTTTCTTTAGGATGTTGGGTAGTAATGTTGTACCTGATAAGTATACATTTCCTTATGTGATTAAAGCTTGTGGCAGTTTGAATAATGTGCCGTTGTGTAAGATGGTTCATGATTTGGCGCGGTCGATGGGATTTCATATGGATTTGTTTATTGGTAGTTCTTTGATTAAGTTGTATACGGATAATGGTTATATTCATGATGCTAAGTATCTGTTCGATGAATTGCCTGTGAGAGACTGCATTTTGTGGAATGTCATGCTTAATGGTTATGTGAAAAATGGGGATTTTAACTCGGCGTTAGGAACTTTTCAGGAAATGAGAAATTCCTGCGTTAAGCCTAATTCGGTTACGTTTGTTTGTCTTTTGTCGGTGTGTGCTACGAGAGGAATAGTTCGTGCAGGTATTCAGCTTCATGGTCTTGTTATTAGGAGTGGGTTTGAGTCTGATCCACAGTTGGCAAACACACTTATTACTATGTACTCCAAATGTGGGAACCTGTTTGATGCTCGCAAGATTTTCGATACGATGCCACAGACTGATACAGTTACTTGGAATGGTTTGATTGCTGGATATGTACAGAACGGATTTACAGACGAGGCTGTAGCTTTGTTTAAAGCAATGGTGACTAGTGGAGTCAAACTAGATTCAATCACATTTGCAAGTTTCCTTCCTTCGGTTCTTAAATCTGGGAGTCTAAAATATTGTAAGGAAGTTCATAGTTATATAGTGCGGCATGGGGTGCCTTTTGATGTCTATTTGAAGAGCGCTCTTGTTGACATATATTTCAAGGGTGGAGATGTGGAGATGGCGTGCAAAACTTTCCAGCAGAATACCTTGGTTGATGTTGCAGTTTGCACGGCTATGATCTCAGGCTATGTACTCAATGGGCTGAACGTTGAAGCTTTAAACCTTTTTAGGTGGTTAGTTCAAGAGGGAATGGTGCCTAATTGTCTGACTATGGCTAGTGTTTTACCAGCTTGTGCTGCTTTGGCGTCTCTGAAATTAGGGAAGGAATTGCACTGCGACATTCTGAAAAAAGGACTGGAGAATGTGTGTCAAGTGGGATCTTCCATCACATATATGTATGCGAAATGTGGAAGATTGGATCTTGCATATCAATTTTTCAGAAGAATGCCTGTAAAAGATAGTGTGTGTTGGAACTTAATGATTGTAAGTTTCTCACAGAATGGGAAACCAGAACTGGCCATCGATCTTTTTCGTCAAATGGGAACGAGTGGAACAAAGTTTGATTCTGTGAGCCTATCAGCTACTCTCTCTGCTTGTGCAAATTATCCAGCACTCTATTACGGGAAAGAGTTGCATTGCTTTGTGGTAAGAAACTCATTTATCTCTGACACGTTTGTTGCAAGTACACTAATAGACATGTATTCCAAATGCGGAAAACTAGCTTTGGCTCGGTCTGTGTTTGACATGATGGATTGGAAGAATGAAGTTTCATGGAATAGCATCATTGCTGCCTATGGAAACCACGGTCGCCCTAGAGAATGCCTGGATCTATTCCATGAGATGGTAGAAGCCGGGATTCAACCTGATCATGTTACTTTTCTCGTTATAATGTCGGCTTGTGGCCATGCAGGCTTGGTCGATGAAGGTATATACTACTTCCGTTGCATGACTGAGGAATACGGAATATGTGCTAGGATGGAACACTTTGCATGCATGGTAGATTTGTACGGTCGTGCTGGTCGTTTGCATGAAGCATTTGATACCATAAAGAGCATGCCATTCACCCCAGATGCTGGTACTTGGGGGTCACTTCTTGGAGCTTGTCGGCTTCATGGCAATGTTGAGTTGGCTAAACTTGCTTCAAAACATCTTGTTGAATTAGACCCGAACAATTCTGGATACTATGTTTTGCTTTCAAATGTACATGCTGGAGCTGGTGAGTGGGAAAGTGTTCTTAAGGTTAGAAGTTTAATGAAGGAAAAAGGGGTTCAGAAGATACCTGGATACAGCTGGATTGATGTCAATGGTGGCACTCATATGTTTTCTGCTGCCGATGGATGTCACCCACAATCTGTTGAGATCTATTTGATTCTTAAGAATCTTCTTCTTGAGTTGAGAAAACATGGTTATGTTCCTCAACCTTATCTTCCGCTGCACCCACAAATCGTGAGCAATAATTGAATGAAAATTAATTGATTTATTTGATATTCTCATTTCTCGCCATCAGTCGTAACAAATATTACTTGATGCAACACATGTTATTTATGGGTATGCTTTCAGTCACCCCTTATGCTGCTAATTATCAAGTTGTGAATATCATCATCATATGAATTTTGTAGCACTGACATATTATTTAAAGTTATACTTCAAATAACATTACTTGAATGCAATAATTGCTCAAGAGCTGACCCTCACTTGATTTAAGATATTCATGTATTCGTGAAATTGTGTCTGTCATTCTTGCAACTTCTACGTTCCTTCTTTTTACCCAAATTCTTCCTGAATCTGTCATGTTCATTGATTATTTCTAGAACACGATTACTTCTCAACTCTTTTACTTTTCAACTATTATTTTTGGTATTTTAGTGAACATGTACACTATCTAAATTTACCACTTATTTTTTTCATACTTTATAAGACATCAAGTAGAATTTATTGAGGTATAACCACCTTGATCCGTATAAAAGACTTCCTAAATTCATTACCCTTCATTTGATTGTGTAAGTCCTTGCCATCTGAAACATGTTTAAGTCTTCTTTTTTTTTTTGATAAAATGTTCAAGTCTTTTTATGTTCTACATTTGAAAGATTAAGCATATGAAATGATATGTTGAAGCCTTTGCTTTTGGTCTTCATCAGATTTTCAAAAGATGTACTGTATTTATTTCAAATGGAGAAGAGTCTCGTGTGTTCTATGTGATACGAAAATACCACTCAAGTTGGAGGGGAAATTTTATTGGACAGCTGGAAGACGGACGATGTTGTATAGAACAGGGTGTTGGGCAGTGAAATCAGCGTAGCGGAGATGATAATGTTGTGCTGGTGATAAGAGTAGATTGGATAGGATTAGAAATGAAAATATTAGAGAGAGAGTTGGAGTTGCACCTAAAGTAGAAAAGCTGGTGGAAAATAGGCTTAAGTGGTTTGAGCATGTAGAGTAAAGTCCTATAGATTTTGTAGTAAAGAGAGTAGATCAAATAGAGGATAGTCAGATCCCTGGAGGCATATGAAGACCTACAAAAACTATAAGAGAAATTATTGGAAAAGACTTGAAGATTATTGAATTGAACCAAAATATGGTTTATGATAAAACATTATGGCATAAGTTGATCTATGTAGCTGACCCCAATAAGTGGGAAAAGACTGGGTTGTTGTTATGGTACTATATTTATTTGATCCTAAGAACCGAAGAGAAGTTTCAATTCTATATTAATGTCGCGTAACATTGCGCTAATTATTTTACAAAACAATTACATTATTAATATTGTGAAATATTTAAACATATTAAATAAAAGTTATCAGGATTAATATAATATTTCTATTATTTTTTTTCTTTTATGTGTAAAAAATCGTTAATTATTTACATTGCGAATTTTATTCGCTTATATACAAAGAAGATATAATCAATCACAATTGTCTCTTATTCACACTCATGAGTCAAGGACATATAGAAAGTTTTCTTCCACCCCATTAGATGACAAAGATCTACACCACATAAGGAGAAAGATCCAATTGTTGCTGGTTTTAAGCCAACTTAAGAGTTTCCCTTCAATCAATCATATCGTTCTTAGAATTTTTAGACACAACAAGTCAATGTCAATCAAAATATCGTTATATGATTTCCATTAAATGGAAATAAGGACGATATGATTGATCGATAATGAGTAATGTCGGCCGTCAATATCAGGTTATGATTCCTACCCATGCAGGAAAATAAAGAAGACATGCATAAAAAGGAATTGTTTTCGCAAATCAACTTATTGATTATTTGTTATTTGCTTGAAAACCCAAATATATACTACAATTTGCAAAGTTTACATAAAGATTTCTTATAAATAAATAAATCTTAGCTTTGTGAAATTAAGTTTTATTGTATAGATGAAAAATTGTTTCCAACATGACGTGTTGCTCTTAGTGATCAATAGTATACGGGAGGTTACGGTTTCAATAAGGATATAGATCATTTATTTGTCACTTATGCTTTTTATGGTAATATTTGGTCTCTGGTTTATGGTTGGCTAGGGATCTCTACGGTGGTTCAATCGAATTTAACATTATCTGGTTTTCTCTAAAAATATTCGCTTAGCTTTAAACATTATCTGGTTTTTTGTTATTTGGGTTATCTAGAAAGAGATAAATAGGGTCATCTTTCAGCATAATGAAGACCTTATTCATGCTTTAGGGAAAATGATTAAGCTTCAAGCATATTGGTGGTTTAAATCGAATTATGCTTTGTTCGATTTAGACAACAATTTTTGGAGGCAAAATCTTTTTCATAGCTTAAGCTTTGTAACTTAGCTAGCTGCTCTCTTTTTCCTTGTTGTTTCTGTTTCCGTTTCTTCCAATATTTTATCTTTGTACTTTTAAGTCGTCCCAGACACTTCTTGTGTTGGATGACTCTTTAGTTGTGGTAATATAATCCATTTTAGCCTCATAAAAAAAAACTATCTTTCAACAAAAAAAAACTAATAATTTATCACAATATTTTTGAACTACAACACTTCTAAACCATATGTTTTTATTTATGTTTTACAGTTTTATATTAACTTAATTACTTATTTAAACATTAATATGATATACTATTTAAAGATTTTTATTTATATATTAAAATAATAGATACCCTTATTTAATTTAAAAGATGAAAATTAGAATTTCAAAAAATTAAACATGTCTCCCCTCAAAAAAGAAAAAACAAACATGTCTATCTGCTTTTCTATTTGTATTGTGTGTATGTGTATATATATATTGTTAGATAATAAAGTATTTGGTTTAAGCTACTGGGTCTTTATATAAGTAAGTTAGAGTCTATTATATTTTATTATATATTCTCTTATAACCTTTTTAATGTTAAGCTATTGATATGCTATGAAACCTAGCCGTCTTTGTTGTTCATATTCTCTCTTTCTCTATTTTGGTAACATATATATTTTAATCAAAGCAAATGAAATAGAAAAAATCAGGATTCAGACGTGAACCTATTTACACCTAATGAGTTCTAAAGAAAGGAAGCCCTTGGCTATCCTTAAACAAAAAAGGTTCAAGAAAACGTCCAGATTCTTATTGAAGGCGTGAACCTTTACTCCAAAAAGGTTTCAATGAAAAGCAAAGGACTGCAGATTTTATCCATTGGATGCCATAGCATCTGCAGCCGCATTGCCCTCTCTAAACATGTGGGAGCATCTAAAATCAATATGTCGAGTAAAGTGCTTGTAGTTCAACCATCTATTCCTTCCTTAGACCACTACACTCTCTAAACATGTGGGAGCATCTAAAATCAATATGTTTAGAGGAAATAAAGATGTAACTTTTATAAACAAAAGCATTTCAAGCATAGGCATAGATGGTAGTGACCTTAATATGAATGACTGAATCCACATTCTAATTGGGCAATGGTTACTTTATAAATGTTTTATTTGATATATTTTTTTAAAGGGTGTGCCACGTGGCACATTTTAATTGGGCAATGGTAATATACCATTATGGTACACAAGTGCTATCCGTGGAATCCCATGTATGGATGACACTTGTGTACCATAATGGTATATATCATTGCCCAATTAGAATGTGCCACGTGGCACACCCTTATGGTTGAGCTTTTGCGATTTCTACCACTTTAATGTGTTCATCTATGTTCTTTGTTTATTAAGCGTCGCTACGTGTTCTGTGTGTTCATGATTAATTTATGCGAGTGTAGTGCATGAAAATATGTAGTAGGAAGTCTTTTTTTGACGCAATGCAGTAGGAAGAGTTGAGTTATGTAATTTGCTAAGCAATGTAATTTAGGGCCTAATTTATTAGTAAATGAAATAATTTATGAATTAATTTGACAGTAAATTAGATACGAGCTAACATTAAGACCAAATTGCTTGTAAAAAAAAAAATTAAGACCAAATTGATTGACCTAATTCAAAAAATAGGTAGGTTTTATCTATTAGCAAATTTCATGGGATTAAATATACGACTCCTACAATTTTAACAAGCGAAATATGATTAAATATACGACTCCTACAATTTTAACAAGCGAAATATGATTAAATATACGATCACTACACTTTTAACTTCGGTGGTTTTGTTGGGTAATAAAGGAGGACCGATGGGAATGGTTGTTGCATTCCTCTCATTGTTATACTCTCCGTAGCGCCTATAATTACTTAACAGGTGGGGACATTCAACCAGATACTAGTTCGTCTTTGTGGTTAAAAGTTGTGCCTTTAAAAATTACGATTTTTGTTTGACGTCTTCTTCGTAATAGTTTATCTACTAAAGACAATTTGGTAAGGCGTTCTAGTTTTGATGATCAAATACGCATAGGGGTGTGTGGCATGAATGAAGACAGGGAGCATATGTTTGTAAGATGTGATTTCTATGGTAGACTTTGGTTGTTGATCACAAATTGGCTTGGGCTTGCAACAGTTTATCAGGTTCAGTTCAATATCATTTAGCTTAGTTTAGAACGTTATGGTTTTTATGCGCAAACATTAACATAGTCAAAATAACAAGTTTTCTTCCTTTTTAATGGTATAGAAAGAAAAGGAAAAAAATATCTGGTTAAATTTTCAACTTTTTTGTTAAAAATGTATATTGTTCTGCAATCGTTTCTGGCACCTATTATTATCTATGAAAATTAAGGATCTCAGAAAACAACTCTTCTTCCCTCCGCAATCCAAAATGGTTCCCAGTGTTATCATCCATGTCTCTTTGTTTCGGGGTCCTCTCTCTTTGTCGTCATTACAAATCTTCATTGTCTCTATATTGATCTTGTTTACGGATGCAAATTGACATCTTTAATGGAAAAAAAATACTTTAGCATGAATACATAATCTTATCTTATATACATAATCATTAATCAACATAATATACATTTTATATATATAAATTATATTAAGTACTTGCACCTAGTATAAGTAAAAAAAAAAAAACCGCATAAAAAAGAGAAAAATTCATATACAGAAAACTGAAAGAAAAATAAAAAAAAAGTTGATGAAATCTACTGCAAGAATTTAAAAAAGATAATATAATATGATGAAACTTTAGCATGATTTTCCATTCTACAGATAAAAAAGAATGATTTATGGTAACAAGAAACAAAGGTGTATGAAGAATTCGTTCATTCCGTAGGCATAGGTTCAGGTTTGACTCTATCCGTCGTATCATGACGAGAACCCATCATCATCATCATCCTAAACTCTTCAAAATCAATCGTCCCATCACCGTCGCTATCAACACCTCCGATCATTTTCCGGCACTCCGCTAACGAGCATTCTTCCCCAAGGCTTCTCATCACCGTATTAAGCTCTTCCGCCGTAATCGAACCATTCCCATCCATATCAAACACAGCAAAAGCATCCTTCAAATTCTCCAAGATCTCGTCGGAATCAACGCCTTTGGTGTTGAGTTCGATGAATTCTTGTAAACTGATGCAACCGTCACCGTCTCCGTCGACTTCGCGGATCATGTTGTTGAGTTCTTGTTCGGATGTTTGTTGACCTAAGCTTCCCATAATGGATCCGAGTTCTGATGCAGAGATCTTGCCATCGCCGTTGACATCGAATTTTTTGAAAACTTCTTCGAGTTCGCCGGCGAGACGAGTGCGTGAACGCACAGAGAGGGAGGTGGATCGGGAAGGAGGGTCTGAGGATGAAGAAGGCTTGTTGAACATTGATTTCAAACCCATGGGCATGGCTTCTTTGTGATGAATGAGTGAATGAGAAATTGGAATTTGAAAGAAGAAGAATAACCATTTGTTTAATCAATGACGTATTAAGTTTGTACTAACTATTGTTTGTGTGTGATTTGGCTATATTTAGAGTGCCATTAATTTATTTTAGGCGTTGTTGCTGCATGCCAATCGCTACTTCGTTAAAAATTAGTTAATCCACCCGCTCTTATTTTTCATATTTTCAACAAGATTTTTTTTTTTAATATATATGGGTCACATATGCATAAATGAATAGAAAGATGATCTCAACTAGATTTAGATTGTTCAAAGATGATGAGATGTATTTGCAAATACTTTGACGATGAAGATAGTGTGCGGTTTTATGGTTTAAAAATTGTGTACATGTATATTAGTCATTAGTTAACATTTATAGGAGGATTATGATACATAGGACAAAAATTCTAGTTGGATAGTTGTATTGGACAATAATAGTTGTAAACATTTCATATAATTCTCATTTGATCTTCAGACTTACTTAGGTGCGTCTCTAGGGCATGTCCATATAATGATTCGTGGTGGATTGACATTTTGAAATGACCCATTCTTATGTTAGATTAGGCTTGGAACAAGTTCAAACAACACCATAAAAATTGATATCGCCAACGACTTGCTCACAGCGGCAAACACTTTTATTCTTCAATTAAAGCCAATGTGATATACCGGTCACTGTACTAGGAAAATAAAATTTAGTTTTTATTAAAGCCAATGTTAAGTTGAAACATAGAAAAACCCCATGTGAACTTCCTTAAAAAAAAAAAAAAAAAAAAAAAAAAAACCATGTGAAGTCTCTCAAAAAACCATATATAGTTTAGGAACATGAAAGAAACTCCTCCGAGTCTCCGACACATGATGTTCCTTAGCTTAAGGTGCACGAGTAGCACTAGCAGCACAATGTCCAGCGCTAACAAGACTTCAATTATTCAAAAAAAAGATAACAAGACTTCTAATTCGTACAATATTTGACAACTTTTTATCAAAAAGAAACATATATATATATTCAAAGAAAATATCAAAATTTGGTGTAGTTTATTTCTTCCAACCTTTTTATTTAAACCATTTTTTTAATATTTTTTTTACCTAATCAAGTAATTGGATTCTATCCTAATGTTAAATTTGAATCAAATCAAATTCGATCCAATTCTAATTTAAAATTTTAAATCAAATCTAATCTTTAATCCAATTTTAACAAATCTAATCTAATTTAATAATAACTCAATCTCGAATTAATGTATACTAGTAATTTAAATAAAACTTACTATATATATTAGATGGTAGAATTCCATCTAAAACTTGAAGATTAACTTTTGCGAAGTCAACTATGATCTTTCTACGAGAAAAACCGACAAACACGCGCTTGCACGTTAGTGACATAATAATATAATTAATTATTTTTTTGGAAAAATTGAAATACCAGCATAGAAATATTATTTTTCTCAAAAAAAAAGTATAATTTTATTTTGAATTATAGTAAGTAATTCAAGAAATTATTTTTCATAATGTATTGAAAAAAATTTGGAAAAGTAAAAAAAGATAAATAATTTGGGCTTGTTGAAGGTGGACTGAACTAAAAGCCCAACCCATATTAGTGCCACGTAACAAACAGAGCGTGCACTTTACTCTCTCTTATATATTCACTTCTCTCTTCTTCATCTTAGTTTCTTTCTTTCAACTCTCTCTCACTAAATAATCTTTGTTTATATTCGTTTCGTGTTCCTCTTCTCAGATCAAACCATTATCAGGTTTTTTCTCTCACAAATCTTATTAATCTTTTACTTGTCGATCCTAATTATTCTTCAATTTTTCCAATGCTTTCTCAATCTCTTAGGGTTTCCTCAACTGCTTTTTTTTTTTAACTGCTTCAATTTCACAACTTTACTCAAAGTGCTTGTTTATTAGTTTAGGAATCTATTTTAATTTGTTTGTTATTGTTTTGTATTATATTATATAATTTTATGTTTTTATAAGTTACTCATATGCACAATTTTACTCTCACAGGGAGCTGAAGACTTGATACTTCAGTGTTTCAATCATCACAATACAAAATGGTATGATTCCTATAAATGTTTAGGGTTTTGATTTTCTGTTTTTCAAATTATGTTTTTTATCATTTTTTGTACAAGTATTTGATAATGGGAATTTCAAATTATGTTTTTTTAATCATTATTTGTACAAGAATTCGATAATAGGAAACAAAGTGATATTTTTTTTACCTAAATGTAAAAACTTGTAATGGAAACAAATAGTTTAGGGTTTTGATTTTGCGTTTTTCGAATTATGTTTGGTAACAAAGTGATGGTAACAAAGTGAAAAAATACGATATTTTTTTTACCTAAAAGTAAAAACTTGTGATGGTAACAAACACAACCTAATTATTTCTTCTCGCACCATCGGCATTAGTTATGTTTTTCTCCCTTTCATCGTGTAAATTAATTCATTAATGTTTTTATAACAATGCTAGTTATATGCAATATATCTGCTATGATTGTCGTGATATTTGTTGCATATAACGATTTAACCGCTGCCTTTATGCTTGACACAGTTTTTCGATGGATACGGATATCACGGGACATCATTTGAGCAGACGTATCGATGTTACCCTGCTTCTTTTATTGAAAAGGTTAGCGTGGTTTTCTGCATCCGATTCTACCATTACATACATAGAATTTGAAAATGTTTATTGAATTAATTTCCATGTCGATTATTTATGACGGTTGTGACATTCTTAATGTTTTTAATCAAATATTTCATAAAATCATCAGCAATATTGTAGCATAAAAAGTCATATATGAAGAAAAAACTATCCAATTGACTCGTTCTTAGTCTCTAGTAGTTAAGTTGAGAGTTCTGACATTTTTTGAAGTTTAAATCAGTTATTTAAGAAAAAAAACTAACTTTTCCGTCTTATTGTTTTTTGCATCTCAATCCTGCAGCCCCAACTTGAAAGTGGTGACAAAAGTAAGTTTCAATGTCATGTTTTTTCTGAATTTTTGGGATTACTCGTTCTATGCGTTCCTGTCTAATGTGAAAATTGTTGTGATTCAGTTATAATGCCTCCATCAGCCCTTGATCGTTTAGGTTAGTTATGTCACTGTTGGACTTTTATCCATTTTGCATTTTTTTCCCCGTTGAATATGTATCTTATATATGGTTTTTAATACTAATATTAAGTTTAATTTGCAGCATCTCTGCATATTGATTATCCGATGTTGTTTGAACTTCGTAATGCTGCTGCTGAGCGGGTTTCTCATTGTGGTGTTCTGGAGTTCATTGCTGAGGAAGGCATGATATACATGCCATACTGGGTATGCATCCAAAAGTTTTTGTTTGTTAACATGCTTGTAAACTTGTTTTCACTAATATGGTTCTCCTTTGAGTTTTGACGTTAATTGAAATGCTCTTCATGGGCTCTTATACAGATGATGGAGAACATGCTTTTACAAGAGGGGGATGTTGTAAGAGTGAAAAATGTGACACTTCCGAAGGGAACATATGTTAAGTTACAGCCTCACACAAAAGACTTCTTGGATATTTCCAATCCTAAGGCTATGTAAGTCGATTTTATGTTATTTTAGTTTAATAAAGCTGTGATATATCCTAACTTATGAATATCGCTTGCAAGGATGCAACTCTGTAGCTTAAATATGTTTCTTCTTCCAATTTTTATATGTGAAACATCATTCATATCATCTTTCAGTGATAGCCATGCTGTTTGATGTCGTGTTGATCTAGTGATTGATATTGTGGCCTCTTTCACCCAAAATTCTAACTTTAAGTGTGTAGGTTTGTTTTTATTGTAACCAATGTGCACTTTTGGTTATTTTGTAGGAATTGTTTAACTGGTTCAGTTCTATATTTTGTATTTGAAAATTGAGTTGGATCTGACCCCCCAGCCAAACACTAGTATACTTGTGTATGTTTTTTTATAGTTATTTACAAAAAAAAGTGCAGTCTGGTACTACAAAACTCCTGCCATGGCAGAGTCCATGGAAGGGTTGGATCCATTGAGAATATATTATAGGCCGGTTTCACGTGTTAAACCCTTGAGCTTCTAGTCATGCAGTTGCAAAATAAAACCATTGTGCTAAGGCTTCCCATTTATTTGTTCATATTTTCATGTCGCTGACTTGTCATCTATTATCCTGCCATTTCTCTCATCTCTGAAGAACATTCACATGGAAATTTGGCAATTGAATTCACGTACTGCATCAATAAATAACATTAAATTAAGGAATGTGGTTTGGTTGAAAGCTTGGTTTGTTATCACATTGTTTTATATGTTTTTGTGTGTGGAGACATATCAAGTGAGTCCGAGGAAAAAATCTTACACCATTAGATTTAACTGTGAATGTTCACGATTAAAACATAGTTATATTGGTTTTTTAAGTAGTCACATGACCACCCAAAACTTTTAATTGACCATCCATGCATGTGTACTTGGCCTACGGCTATGTTTACTCCTCTCACTCATCTAATTAGCTGTCTCACTACTAGTTACATGATACCTTTTTTTTTTGAAAGATACATGATACATAGATACCCAACATGATGATGTATAGAGTTTGGTGCATGTTGGACATTTTTTTGCATCTATGCTCCTTGATATGTTTTATGCAATATTAGAAGTTATAAGAACTATATTTAATATGGTTTAGAACTAGATTCAGCTACAAGTCTATGAATTCCTGTTCACTATGGATTCAGGGAAGCAATCATTTCTTATTTCTTTTATGGTTTTGGTTGTTTTAATTCTATCATCACATTCTCCATTAGTTCAGTATTTACTTCGAAACACTGACTGGAGTTGGACCTCTGTGTAGATAATTGACCATGTTTTCTCATGCAGCTTAGAAACTACGTTGAGGAATTTCTCCTGCTTGACTACTGGAGATAGCATTATGGTGGCTTACAATAACAAGAAATATTATATTGATATTGTCGAGAGCAAGCCTGCCAATGCTATAAGCATTATTGAGACCGACTGTGAAGTGGACTTTGCCCCGCCCTTAGATTACAAGGAACCTGAAAGGCCCGTTGCTCCACGTTCAGCAGGAAAGGCACCAGAAGCTGGTAATGGTTCACCAACTTATCTTTGTCATTTTGGTTTATTGTCTCTGTTGTTGGGATGGGTTTCATCCTTTTTTGTGTATGTCTGCGTTGCATGCTACTATAATTGGTATTGGAAGCTTATTATAAGAGGTTGAATTCATGACGTTGGGATGTATTTCATCCTTTTTTGTGTACGTGTGTGTTGCATGCTGCTATAATTGGTATTGGAAGCTTATTGTAAGAGGTTGAATTCATAAATTATAGATAAGATACTGAAAACTCATAATACAGGAGAGGGTTTTTTAATATGGGTAAGTTTTGTATAGCACCAGAGTCTGAGGTTTGAACTTTGAACATAGTGGAGGATGCTTTTTTATTTTAACTTCATTGATGAGGATCCTCCAAGCTGGTCATGCCTCATTGGAGTTAACATTCTGGAACTTGATATTCTTAATTGATGTTGTTAATGAATATTGGTTCGTGTTTCTGCTAAAAGGACAAAGATCATTTGACAATATGCTTGTTCTACTTTTTTATTCTTTTAGTTGACTTTTTATTTTAATTAGGGCACATCCAATCTTTAAGAAGCATGATGTTTATGTTGGTTTTTGTAAGTACGAGCTTGTAATATGGATTTGTACCACGATAGTTTTGCTGATAGACAAATGTTAGTATATTAGTTGTTCTCCTTTACCAGGGTTGGAATCTTGTCCTTTAACTCCTTATATTTGGTTAAACCTTAGCTCAAACCAGTTGAGCTACCCCAACCCCTTTGTTCTACTATATTGTTGTAAAATAAATAAATATTTTTGTGGCTTTGGATTGTGAAAAATCTAATTATGAAAAATATCATCTGGTTTTTTACCCTTTACTGAGATTTAATTTTATTTTTTTATCTTTTACTGAGATTTAAAAATATTGCTCAGTTAAAGGCCGTGTCTGTACTGCAGTGATGCTATTCAGTGTCATTGTCGATACTTTTCTATGATCAAGACTGACAAAACTCCTGTTCCCCAGATAAAGAAGCCCCTGCTGAAACTGAACCAAAGTTCAACCCATTTACTGGATCTGGGAGACGCTTGGATGGAAAGCCTTTGAATTATCAGCCTCCACCAGTTTCTTCTTCCGGGTCCAAGGACAAGAATCCTGCTGCTCAAAATGTCAATTCACAGCCTTCCACAGCTTCTAGTTCACAAAGTAATGCTCCTCAAACTCAAGGCAAGCTTGTGTTTGGGTCAAATCCAAACCGCGGTAAAGAGACTGGAAAGGTAATACTGCTTCTTTTTAACATTTAAGTCATTTGATTATCGTTACACTCAGATTACCCTATCCTCCTTTCAGTGGTAATTGATGGACTAATAAGTTCTCCATTTTCTCCTTGTAGGCAACTGAGGCAAAAGCAAAACAAGAGCCACCCAAAGAGAAAGAAGAAGATAAGTTTCAGCCTTTCACCGGGAAGAAGTATTCTTTAAGGGGTTGATTAATATATTAACTTAAAACACTTTTAAACTTTTATTACAATTTACTTCGTTGGCCTGTGCGTGGATCCAAGTCTATTGCAAAACTTGTATTTTATTTTTTTTGTTTATTGTATTATAAGCAAAAGACAGAGCGGTAGAAGCCACAAAAAATAACATGTTTACCTTAAATTATTATTACTTTGTGAATGAACGCATATTCTTCTCTGGAGCAAAGGGATGCGACCCTTTATTTTAAAGGGCCTTTTAATTTGCAGCAAATATCATGTGAGATCCAAAGTGAAACCTTTTGCAGTTTCTTCTTTTAGAAAGTTAACAGGTCATTATTGTCTTCTTGCTTCAAAAGGATTTGGTAAATCTGAAGTCTAAAGATATTTACTCGAAATGCAGAGTTCCATTGAGCAAAAAAAGACCTTCGGCAATAGTAATTTTTTAACTTTTATTAGTTTAATGGAAGTTCTTCAAGCTTTCTAGCTGTTGAACGGAATCATTCTCCAGTTTTGGAGTTGGCACCTTTATTGAAGGAAAAATAACTAAAATTATTGGTCATTTTTTTGCTCAATAATGGAATAAACGAAAACAACTAGCCAAATGCCAGAGGGACAGACAACCCTAGCATCAGCAAATTATAGGTTGGTCATAATTTTCCTATCGGAAATAAAATCTAAGTATTTCTTTCTTTAATGCCATGTGAGTATATAAATTAGACTTTCTCAACTTCACGTAGGAAACAAGTTTAAAATGGTGACAAGAAAATGTGGTGAAACAGAAGGGATCCAATATCTGCACGCCATAATTTTGGACATGCTTTTTTTTGACAAATTTTTTGGACATACTTATGATGTATGCGATGAGAATTCTCAGTTTTGTCCTGGTCGATTAAGAATTATTGTGCCGATATTTGTCTTTGACATATTTGAAGGATGCTTTGTCTTTTGACTCTCGAAGGATCAATCTGTTGCCCTAGTATTTTAATTGTTTCTGAATTCATTTCGTTTTTTTCAAGTCAAAACAATATGTTCCTGGTTTTACCATAAATTTCAGCCGGAAAAAAAAAATTAAAACGGTGTTTGGCATATTGTTTTGAAAGCTTTAAATTATCTATATAAGTCTAAGATGGTGTCGTGGTAAGAGTTTGAGTTCATAATCGGACATAATTCAAATCTCAGTTGAAACGTAAAACAATCGTTAGTGTTATTGTTATAAATTCCTGAGACACTTTATTTTAGAGAGGTAGATCATAAGGAACACTTAAAAAAGATTTTTTATCAAACAAAATCTACATTGTTAATTTTTATTTTTTAGTTCAGTTTGTATACACTATATGTGCAAAAAAAATTAGGCATGCATTCAATATTGTGTTATCACACCATTTAATAAATTAAAAACACATAATTCAATATGACCATACATCAATGGACGCAAGTGTACAATGTTTTTACACTGACAATATATATAAATTTTTATTTTTTTAGTCAACGTGTAAGATTATTTAGGATAATTATTTTTTACAACTATCTTTTCCACTTTTTATACAATTTTTATGGACTTATACTCCTTTAGAGTCTTGTGAGTTGCGATAAATCGCCACTTGAATATCCCCGTGAGCTTAACTCGGATTGGGATAATCAGGGGCAAATGGCTTCAAAGGGATGGGGTAGCACTGACTACCCCAAGAGAAGAAAAAATCTCGAATAACTAACATAAGTTTAATATATAGCTACCCCGTGAATATATTATTTGGCTACTCCAAACAATTTTGTTGGATCAAAGAGATATTATATTAACAAAAATTGATAATCTATTTAGTTTCGTGTCAAATATGGATAAATTTGTCTTTCTTAAAACTCCATAGAGCTCATCTTTTACAAATAATAACCGTTAACTTTTATCTTCTTCGTTGTTGTTTCATTAAATATAAGTAAAAAAATATTGTGAATTTATTTTACATATCGATTAAGTTTAATATATTAGTGTTCCAAAAAAAAAGAGGTTAATATATATGTTTGTAAAATATTTTTTATTTCTTCTTTATATTGGCCCCCTCGTAAAAAATTTACTAGCTTCGCCGTTGGGGATAATACATAGTATATACAAGATTTGAGGTTCGAATCCCAGACACCACCATTGAATCGCGGACACCACAAAACAAATCGCCACTTGAATTTTATTTTTTATTTTTTTAAATGAAACAAAAGATTAATTGTTTTTTTGATAAATACAGGATGAATTATTGTAAAATTATTAGTATTGAATGTATATTATATAAAAAAATGAAAATATTTTAAAATCTATGCTAATATTATATTCAAATAATTCAAAATTATATTTAGTTATTACTGTCTGACCCCAGTCCAATGGTGATCGGACATTTAAACCCTTAACCTATGTTGTTCATGTATGATGAACAAACAAGGTGTAGTTTGAGTAGAGGATGTATTGTTCACGCAGGTGAACGAATTCATTGGGTTTAATGTCGAGCTCAATTTAGAGCCCGTTTGTTATAACTTTTATTAGAAAAAAAAAAATATTTTTTTAAAAAAGAAAAATCACTTTTAAGAGTTTTGTATCCGTTTGTTACATTTTTAAAAAAAAATCAAAATCTAAAAACAATTAGTGCAGCTTCTAAAAAATAGATTTTTTTTAAGGAGAGAGAAAATATAGTTTAAAAGATTAAACTAATTTTATAACAAAAAATCCATTTTATATAGTTGTATCCAAACAAATTAAATTATTTGTTTAAAAAAAAGTGAATTTTATTACGATAAACAAGCACAACATAAATTCTGTTTTTTTTCATAAATGAGCTCGTTTGTTACGGATTAAAATAAAAGTGATTTTAACATAAAATAATTTAGAGATTATATTTTAGAGATTTTATGAAAAATCAGAATCTATTTTGCATTTGTTTGCCACAATAAAAATCACTTTTCTTAAATAAATAATGTAGTTTGTTTGATACAGCTATATGAAAGGGATTTTTTTTTGTAACAAAATTAGTTCAATCTCTTAAATCATATTTTCTCTCCCCTCTAAAAAAAATTTATTTTTTGAGAAGTTACTCTTAACAGCTTCTCATTTTAAGTTGTTTTTAAAAAAAAATTTGATTTTGATTTTTTTTAAAAGTTGTAACATACGGATGCAACACTCTTAAAAATGATTATTTTTTATAAAAAAAATGATTTTTTCCTGAAAAAAGCTATAACAAACGGGCTAAAATTCTCTAAATTATTTTATGTCAAAATCACTTTTATTCTAATATGTAACAAAACGTGCCCTTAATTAGCTTGCAATGATTGACAATTCGAGATATATTGTAATCATTAAAAGTTATAAATAATAACCATTCAATCCCTTCAAAAAATAATCATTCAATATTTTTAAATAATACTCCTCCATCCCAAATTATAAGTTGCAAAAAAATTGTTACAAATTATAAGTTGTTTTGCAATTTCAATGAAGCATTAATGTTATTTTTTTCTGTTACACATTTAACTTTTATTACTATATCTATTTTGAATTCTTTAATTTATCTTCTCATACTGTTTATTAAGAACAATATTATAAAACACTTAATAATATCTTTTTCACATACAAAATTAATTAATTTTTTAATATTCAAAATTTCATATAGTTTTGGACGGAGAAAGTATAAACAATAGCGTGAGTAAACATGCTTCACGTTTGCATTATAAAGACACGTGATAAAATATCGAGAAGCTATCCACCATAAATAAACAATAGTAAATAGGCAATTACCCTCTTGAAATTGTACAACGTTAATCAATTTACCCCCTCCGTCAAATTCTTCTGTTAGTCAACATGACGTTTTGCAAATACCTCCTGAAGTTTTGCATTTATGTGCAAAATGCCCCCCGAACTTGAAAATTTATATGTATATTTTTTTTTCTTTGTGTCTTTTTAGTTTTAAAGAGACTATTTAGTTTGAGGGACAAAAACACACATTAACATTTAAATCGGAGCAATAGTTTTTACAAAAGAACATCCAATAATATTCATTTTCATGGAGTATTCAATTACTTTGAACTAGTTTGCAGTTTTGATTTAAATCGACTTCAATACAAACACTTTTAACATACATTATCGGTGTAAATTAGTTCTTAATTCATAGCAAATATTTTAAGATTAAATCAGGAGTGAGGTGATCATGACGATGTCCACTTTGATATCTATAAACAGAGTCCATTTTAAGTTCATTTGACACAATTAAGTTTGCAGAGTATTCTCCACAAAAATTAATTTAAGAGCAAAATTTTAGTGATAGCAATTGAAATTATCCAAGAATAATAAAGTAAATTATCGTGAGCATATGACAATATTAAGTGGGTATAGTGTAGTTCCCTAAGATGAATGTGAGGCCATTTTTAAGGCCTTTGATGTACACATTTAGAAAACCACAAAATCTCATCCAAAAAAACACTTCCGGTGCCATATCATAAACGTGTGCCATATCATAAACGTGAAGTAGAGGAAAATATGTGTGTTTTTTTCCCTTAAACTAAATAGTCTCTTTAAAAGTAAAAAGACACTAAAAGAAAAAATATATATAATTTTTAAGTTCGGGAAGCATTTTGTACATAATTGCAAAACTTTAGGGGGTATTTACAAAACGTCATGTTGACTAACAACATAATTTGACGGAGGGAGTAAATTGACTAACGTTGTGCAATTTCAGGGGAGTAATTGAAGTTTTGTTAATTTCAAGATGATAATTGACGAAACTTACAATTTCAAGGGGGTAATTGCCTATTTAGGCAAATAAACAACGAAAAAATATTTAACCGTCGTTTTCTTCTCCCTCCCTCCCTTTTATCTTTTCTTCTTTCTCCCTCCCTTTTATCTTTGCAGACAAAAAAAACTGTTAAAATACACAGAAGCTGGTAACAATTACATACTTTTTGTCAACAAAAAAAAAATACATACTGAAAATCGTCCCTATCACTATAAATGCTAACAAAATTTTAATAGATGACGGTAAAAATTGTCACTTACATCAAGCTATTTATATTATATCTTTGTACAATTTCATTAAAAAATACAAAAATTTACTTTAAAATATGGATAAAAAATAGTGATTGAAAATTTTATAAAAACTGAAAGTTGAAAGAAAATTTTAGAAGACTAAAAACATATTTAACCCAATAATTTTTTATGCTATCTTTAGCAAATTAATGTTCACCAATTAGAATTAAAAAATAAAAAATAAAGAGCATCGTAGTGTTATTGTCACATTATGAAAGTCAATTGAGTTGGATTTTGTGTGCAAAAAAAAGACTTGACACCACCAATACAATAACTTTTCAATCAGTCAATCAATAATTGAATTGAAATTAGTAAAAAAATAATTGAATTGAATTAAATTGAATGTGATCACCACACCACACCATCCATATACATATCATATCATCCTATATTAGCATTATTCCATTCTCTCTCTCTCTTCTTCTTCTTCTTCTCCTTCTTCTCCTTCTTCATTGCTACATACACAAATTCTACTCTTTTTATCTATGATGATGATGATAGTGAAATTCTTTGACTTCAAGTGAAAAATAAACTCAAAAAAATAATAAAAATCGTATTTTACTTCTTTTTTTGTTGTGATGGAGTCGAAGGGTCTGCGTTTCATGACCCACCAATCAATATTCACCACGGTTGGATCTGGAGACCTTGATGGGTTGAAGAAACTGTTAGAGAAGCTTAATAAGGAAGAAGATGGTGATAGAAGTAATGGGTCATCAACATCATCATCGTCTATGTCGGTTTCCGATGTTATGTCTCTTCAAAATGATCATGGTGAAACACCACTTTACATAGCTGCACACAATAATCTGAAGGAAGTTTTCACCTTTTTGATTAAATTATGTGACTTTGAGGTTCTCAAGATTCGTTCTAAGTCTGATATGAACGCTTTTCATGTTGCAGCTAAGCGTGGCCATCTTGGTATTTTACTTATTCCCTTTTTTTTTTTTATGTGTTGGTTTTGTTAATCTAAATATTAAGAACCTGTGTTTGGATATTGCTATTATTGGATGAACTGTGTTGGAATTGTTACCGATAATCCGGAGTTAAGTCTGGAGATAAGTAAGGTTTGGATAAAGACTTAAAATTGAATTAGTATTGATTGATTCGTCCTTAACTGTAAAGTTGATTAATCATTTGAGTTCCATCTCTTACTTGGTTACTTACCTTCAAAATTTCAAAAAACATGAAGTTTATTTTATTTTATATGTATTTAAATTATTGAAGTTTGTAAAATTCTATTGAAACTTTTGTTCGTTTTGCATGGTTTTGTTGTACATCTTTTGAATTTGGAATACATAAGACTTAAATTGCATAATCATAAACACTGGTAGCAAATGTTACAATCTTGATTGTAATGAATATATAATTAAGTTTTTCAATCATGATCTTAATGTCTAACTTTTTTCCAGATATTGTGAGGGAGATTTTGAGTGCCTGGCCTGAGGTCTGTAAGTTGTGCGACTCGACAAACACCAGTCCTCTATATTCTGCTGCAGTTCAAGATCACTTGGATGTGGTAAACGCTATTTTGGATGTTGATGTCGGCTCCATGTTTATAGTTAGAAAAAATGGGAAAACTGCACTACATAATGCTGTTAGGTATGGCGTCGACCGTATTGTGAAAGCACTTATTGCCCGTGATCCAGGAATAGTTTGCATCAAAGATAAAAAAGGTCAAACTGCGCTACATATGGCTGTCAAAGGACAGAGTACATCAGTGGTGGAGGAGATATTACAAGCTGATCCTACTATATTGAACGAACGAGATAAGAAGGGTAATACCGCTCTTCACATGGCTACGCGGAAAGGCCGGTCACAGGTTAAACTCATTCTCTTGAACCATGTATAGTTGTAGATTCTTTTTAATAAGATATTGATTTCAGTTTTATTATAAACTTAAACAAAGTTGTTAAACCGAGATGATGGAAAAATCCAAGACTTCCTAGAATGATTGATAGAAGGAAGTGAAATTATTTATAAGACTGTTATGAAAATATAAAAGATGCGTGAACTTCTTTCTATAGGCACTTAATAGTTGATACACAACATTAATGTAAGTCTTATACAATACATAATTTCATGTTAAACGTCGTTGGTGTTCAATAATTTAACACAACAAATTGTATATCGTAACTAACGTAGATTCTTTTGATGAATTTCTCCTCGTACGTTGCACGAGTTATCAATTCTAGTTAGTTACAACTGAAGCATCATGTCACTGGTCTTGGATTTTAAAGCATAGGCTGTGTAAATTTAAGCTATGGTTTATAAGCAACTATATATATCCTAAACTATCCTCATTCCTTATTAGTTGAGGCTCATTTATATACATAATGGAACAAAATGAATGCCCGTGTCCTTTCATAATTTTCTTGTCTTTTATTGCAATAAATTCTTCCTCTCAATTTGTATTTTTGCTGTCTTTACTAACAAATGGTTCTTTTGTCAGATAGTGAGCTATTTGCTAAGCTATGCAGCTGTGGATGTTAATGCCATCAATAAGCAACAAGAAACGGCCTTGGATTTGGCAGATAAACTGCCATATGGATCGTCAGCTTTAGAAATCCAAGAAGCACTTTCAGAATATGGTGCTAAATATGCAAGACATGTTGGTAAAGTAGATGAAGCCATGGAACTTAAAAGAACAGTGAGCGATATAAAGCATGAAGTGCAGTCACAGCTCATACAAAACGAAAAAACTCGCCGACGAGTTTCCGGTATAGCTAAGGAATTGAAAAAACTCCACAGAGAAGCCGTTCAAAACACCATTAACTCTGTCACAGTGGTTGCTGTCCTTTTCGCTTCAATAGCATTCTTGGCTATATTCAATTTGCCGGGTCAATATATTACGACAGGATCACATATAGGAGAATCTAACATTGCTGATCATGTTGGATTCCAAATTTTCTGTCTCTTGAATTCGACGTCTCTTTTCATTTCTCTTGCGGTTGTTGTTGTTCAAATCACTTTGGTAGCTTGGGACACAAGGGCTCAAAAGCAGATCGTGTCTGTTGTTAACAAGCTAATGTGGGCTGCTTGTGCTTGCACGTGCGGTGCTTTTTTGGCGATAGCTTTTGAGGTTGTTGGAAAGAAAAAATGGATGGCTATTACCATAACTGGTTTAGGGATACCGATTCTAGTTGGGACTCTGGCAAGCATGTGCTACTTTGTTTTTCGACAACATTTTGGCATTTTCCAAAGTGATTCGCAAAGACGCATCAAGAGAGCAAGTGGAAGCAAATCTTTCTCATGGTCTTACTCTGCAAATATATCAGATATAGACGAATACACTTCAGACATTGAGAAGATCTATGCTTTGTAAGCTGGTGATCGAGTGCTACCACGCAATATAACACTGAATATGTATAGTATAATAACAATTATCGATATATTATAAAGTTATAATCATTTTGATTTGGTAAAAATGCTGATGAGGATCAAAATACCAATGATTATAATTTTATAATATGCCAGTGGTTGTTAAAAGTCAGTCCATTATCGACAAGAACTTTCCTGATGGCACCATATTGTAGATGTAGAGGATCTAATTTCCTGTTTCCAGCTTTTAACTGAAACCTGAGGAGTTTCCCTAGTGAGAAGCTTCCTTACCAGGATTCATCTCTCTAGTTATCAGCTTGAAGTTTTTGGTTGTGCTTGGCAGACTGGTTAGGTTTGCATTTTCTAATATTTGTGATTATATAATTAATAATCAGCACTTGTAGATGTATGTATATGTGATAAAAGGAAAAGGCATTTATGTAAATTATTTCTAGCACCATGTACAAGAGACGTGCTTCCTCCCTAACCATGTTTTGATAGAAAATTAGAGGATGAAAATGGAAAGGAGAAAACAAAAATAGAATATGATACTATTTTCTAATCGATTGTTTAGAGAAAATAGAGATTTTTTTTTTTATATTGAAGGTTAAGTCATTTTTTCTCTAGAATGGAGAAAAATGATTTTAAACTATTCTCTTATTTTTTCAAAAATAAATGTTTATCACATAAGATTGAAAAGACTATTTTTATGAGCTGAAAAGAATTGCATGAGCTGAAAACAAGTTGTGATTAATAAAATATCTAGAGAGAAATGTGTTTGCATCTTGTAGTTATCAGAAGTTTACAACGAAATCAAACAAAAAACAAAATCACGCGTCTTGTATTACGCCGACTTAGACACTAAGCAAGCATCTAATTTCATTATTAATATTGTATAGTATGTATGCAAAACGCCACATGAAAAGCAAGTACTAAACAATAAGTAACTTTTTCTCTAAAAATAAAGTATCCCCTCTGTCCCACACGGTTTTCAGCAAAAAACAACATAACCATGTGGGTATCTATCAAGTTTACAAGTTCAAAAGAATAGCCCGGCCCGGCCCGGCAAAGCACAGCCCAAGCTTTTGATCTTCATTCCAAAACCCACTTTTCACCATCCCAACTTTCTTCTATGATGATGAAAAGTGGGAGCAGTAGAATAAAACCAGCTGCTATTATGATTTACAATTGTACAGATCAATACCCCATCCCATTCAAAGTTCAAAATGCACATACACTTGGATTGAATCAGTGCATAATAAAGACTGATTCAATAACATTCTAGCTAGCTAGCTAGATAGCTCTCTTGGATGATCTTGGTAGAACATTAAGCTCACTCAAATGAGGTCTCCTTGTTTCCTCTTCTCCTTCTTCTAGCCTTTGTACCTCCTCCTGCATATAGGAACAAAAGATAAAATAAGTTGAATTGTTTCCATATAAGCTATTAAGCTGTTTTTATATAAGCCAGCCATCCTGGAGAACTTATGGAAATAAGCTGAAAACAGTGTGTGAACATGTCTAACTTGTTTCTATAAACTATCCCAAATAGACCCTATATTTAACATGTAAAGTGAACAAGCAAACAACCTTTGATACTGAAGTGGAAGTTTTGCGCGTCTGTGCCTGATTTCTAAAAAGCTCGCGATGCTGTTGCTGCATTTGATGAAACTGGTGTAGCCTTGCAACAAAATTTATTCCATTGTGTGGGTCCCCATTGTCCACAGCTACATCACCATCCTCTGTGATGTGAGATCCACCAGAGATGTGATGGAGAAATTGATAGGGGTTCCCATTGGATGATTTCTTCAAGTGGTCACCGTTGAAAGAATATGATGGCACCGCTTTTAAACGAGTTTTTAGTACCTTGAAGGCAGCACTTTGCTGCATAAGTGATATAAAATGAGAAGTCAATACAAACGGGGTCCATGTTTATCATCAATATTACTCAGAGTTGATACATTAAAAGAAGAATTTGATGCACTAATTTGTACAAATATGAATCATGTAATAAATAGTATAGTTTTACAGTGAATGCAATGATATACACCAGTAGAGAGGGTGATACAATATTTCAAGTTACAAAAAATTAATAAAGTTTCACGTACCTGAGGAAGCAACATCAGAAGACCATACAGTGCTTTAAATAACCATGTATATCTTCCAGGTTCCAGAAGCTGCAAAATTAAATAACCATTTAGGTTCATAAGACAAACAAATATAAAAACTACTATACAAAATATGTTAGGCTCCCAGATAAGCTCTCAAATTTCTTAATAAGGATCCTCTCCCAAGCTATCATACTGGACTGTTATACAAAATGAAAGATACAAGTCAAGCCTAGGCCCTAGGATTTCATTCAACTCGTTAACAGTTCAGCCCATTAACTGTTCAAATCTTTATTGTTATTCAATTAGTTATAGGAATAATAAATATCTATATATTAGTATCTTGTATGATGTAAGTTAAATGCTGGAATAAGAAATGGAGATAAAATAAAAGTTTAATAAGGAAAAGATTCTGATCATTAAAACGCAAAACTAACACCTCCACAATAACAATACCTTACCAGACTACTAAATGTAAAATATATAACCTATTACAAATATTAGAGTATACATGTACTATATGTAGTATATCAAAAACACTGGAATCTGTGTGAATGTTATAATTAATTAATCACCTGCAGTCTTAGATAAGCAAAGACCGGAGTTTCCAGCAAACGAATCAATTTATCCAGCTGTACTAAGAATTTGACATTGATATCCTCCTCTGCCAGAGATTGAATCACCGTACTAGCATGTTGGTAAGTCTGTCAAGGAAGATAATTTATATTACAAAAAATATGCACATAATTCAAATAAAGCTTAGCGCTTATACACAAATACACATTCAAAAAGTGCATGTGTGTGTCATTTTAAATTCAAACTAATATCAAAACCAAGCCAACCCCACCTAGTGGGAAGAAAAAAAACATGGTTATTGTCGTTGCAATGAAAACCAAGTTATTATAGATACGTACCTGAGCTAAGAAGCAAAGACTTATAATCGCCATTGGAGAATGACACCATGAGGCATACAAAGAAACATATAAATCCTTTCCAGCAGGATTTACCAGCGATTGCTTCAAAAGAACTCTCATCTCAGATAGTTCTGATGATGTAAGTAAGATCAAATTCAAAGCCTGCAATTTTTTTTAAAAGGGAAGGAAAAAAAATCAAATGCAGATGAATAAAACATCACTACGTTATTAGATTGGCTTAAGATCAGGCACGTGAAAAGAACGTGTGTGTGTGTTCAAAGATTACATATATTTTGGTCATAGTAAGTCAACTGCAACATAATCTGGTTAGTTATACACATATCATCAACTTCTCAGAAATTCATTAAAACTCCCTGCTGGATCTTTGGCTCTACTAATACTGGGAATGGCTCCTCCCAATTTTCCCTCATGTGTTATCAATCTCACCATTGAATGGAAATAATAATTGCACATAATACTGTAAGAAACATTCAGTAGTCAGCACTGTTAAGTGCAGTGCAACAATATAACTTTCCCAACAATAGTATAAGGCCAGCTATTTGCAGTTTCGAGCAACAAAAACAATCTTAAACCAATGTGGGAGTCGGGTATATGCATATTATCCAACAGTAAGGCTCTATAGGACTTATATGAGTACAAATGGAACAAGTTAGCTAGCTAGGAGTTGACGGGACATATGAAATCCATTGTATAGTGTTGATAAATGCAAGCAAATAAAATATATCAAGCACAAGTTTCATGCAGCTATTGATTAAATAATATTTGGTTTTGGGGGTGAGAGGCTACAAATCAGAAGTGTACAGCAGCTTTTTATTTAACTCAGAAAAAAGAGGATCTACCTGAACCATAATTGATGCAAAATTCAAATCAGATTCCCCTTCTAGTATTGTAGAAAGTTCACGGTACACTCTTTCAGCATTCAGAAGCACACAAAGCCTGCGGATTATTAAAGCCCCACGCCTAGAATATAATACAAAGTTAAAACTAAAATATAAAATTGAAAATTACTAACTAAAACATATTTAAACCATATAACTTGAGAAAATTTGGACCTAGGAAAACAGCTTACTTCTCCAAAAGTGAATTGTCTATCCGGAAATTGTGCATCAGGAAAACAACAAGCTGACGAAAGTGCTGAGGATCTTTTGCGATGCATGCATGAACATCAAGAACTAGAAGAACAACCTATTACGGACAATTCAAGTGAATTTTTTATTTGTACAGAGTGAATAATATTGTAAATAAGGATAGGAGAAACTTTAAAATATCATTTATTCAAGCTGCAGTCAAGAGTCAATATACAAAATATCAGAGTGAATATACAAAATATCTCAGAAAAAGACTTCTAACATAACCTATACTACGGTTTTTCCAAAGAAAAAAAGGAAATTTAGAGTGTGAGTGTGCGTGCGTGCGTGTGTGTGTGTGTGTGTGTGTGTGAGAGAGAGAGAGAGAGAGAGAGAGAGAGAGAGAGAATAAATGGGGGAGCATAGGAGTTCCTCCTAAATAGGAGTATATTTAATTATATCTATTTCTTCACAACTCTTCTCTCCTAATTATAATATATAGCAGTATCCAGAATTATTCTTTCAGTTATGACTATATTTAACAATATCTTCAACCGGTGTACCACTAGCCCCTCCTTGTTTATCCTTTATATGCTTTTCTAATTTGGGGACTTTTACTAATAATCCCCTAACTATCAGAAATATAACACTAAGATAACATACAATTAAACCAATGTTTGCACAAAATTTTTACAAATGAATGATTTGATGAAATATATTTATCAAAAAATGGTATCAGGATATAAGGCTACCTCGTCAGATGGATCTGAAAGTGCCTTGAGCAGGGTGTCGAATATGTCATTCAGAAACTGCAAACACTGTTTCAGACATGAGAAGTAAATGTTAATGCTTAATATGAGCACCAAAATATCTAATTGACATAAAGGAGATACCGAAAAACTTTAACAGAGCATTCCAGGTAAAGGGGTATAATGATTACTTAAAGAAAGGGTTGACATTAATAAATAAAGAAAATTCTGCACAAAAGAGAAGAGAATGACATGAAATATTGGTAGGTAAATGAATACTATTAGACAGCCATGAAATACCATAATCATTTCTCTGTGGCCTAGACTAGTGAAAGTTAAATGAAGAAAATTCAACACAAAAAGGACGAGAATGACATGAAATAATGGTAGATAAATGTATAGTATTTTACAGCCATGAAACGCCGTTATTATTTCTAAGTGGCCTAGACTGGTAAAAGTAGTTACTATAATTAAATCAGGTCAAAAATTATATTAGAGTCCTACTTCTTGGATTACGGGAAAGAACAGCGGAGAGCTAGAAGGTGCAGATAAAAAACAGCGGAGTAAATTTGCTAAGCAGCACTCATCAACTAGAGAGTTCACACTCCCAATGTACTTTAACCAAAAACCTATCATGACATAGGGCATAAACAACAACAACTGGTTTTTACAGACCCCATAATTATCCAAAAGGGTCTTAGCGTCTTGCAACTGAACCGTAATGACAGAGAACTCTGATGGGGATATGAAGAAAGTAGATGAACTCCCAGATGTACAGGGACCTCAAAAATTGGTAAAATAAAAGCTGGATTCAAGAAAAATCTAGTTACCTCAGTGCGATATTTATTTAAAAGGGTTGCTATCCAGTGTAAAGCTTCAATTCGAGTAGCCTCCCATTCACTAGATAACTGCCTGATCAGCCAAACCAACCCGGAATCATTCAACAGAATAATCAGTGAAAAATAGAAATGGATACACAAAAGATCCTCTATAATTTCCAAATATCTTCCAAGGTGGTCAAAGCCACCGTGCAAATCCAAAACATTTCAATTGCATGCATCGCAAAACTAAAACCTAGCCTCTTTTCCAATGATATAAAAACAATACCTCCTGGCAATAGAGAGGATGGATTCTACATCAAATGCTTCAGCTGGATCAGCCTTGATACCACGTAGCGCTTCATTGGTTTCACGGGCAACCTTACACATATGCCAGATATAGCTTCAAATTTTTGTTTTGCATGGAGAAGAAAAATAGAAAGCATGAAAGGAAAAAAAAAATAAAGAGAGGCTCAAGTGAACCTACAACTCTAATTTTCTCTTCTTTATCTGATATACAAGGCAAAATGGCTCCAAGAATGTCTGCATAATATGGAACAAGCTGGTCTCCACCAAGTTTGACAAACTCGTTTATCTGTTAAAATAAGGCGCATACATAAAGCTATATAAAATCCAAATGAAACACATCAGTAACATTTTTTCTTTAGTTATAAAAGAAATATTGGTTTGAGAAAATTCCACGATTAAGCATACAGTTTGGTAACAGAAAATACTTGTCAATTAAGTCAGAGAATTGCAATAATACTTACCCATGTGATAGATGTTAGCCTCGTAAACTCATCTGGAGAACCTGCCCTCTGTACCAGTATTTCAGCCATTCGACCATAATCTACAGACTTCAAGAGTAACACTGTTCGAGTCAGAAATTGATAAATGACCAAAAAAGGGGATAATGGCAAAAAAGAAGAAATGGACTCTGAAAAGTCACAAAATCCTTATAGTTCAATCAAAAAGGGAAAAAGAAGCTTACTGGTGAGTTCTTGATTTCTTGAAGAAACTCTGAAAGAGCTGAATCAGCTTGTTGACGTATTTCATGACTCGAATCACTTAACATATTAAACAATCCTGAGAAGTTCACATTCAGTTAGGCAGTTGACATCCACTTTGTATAAGAAAATGTAGAAAACGAAAAAAGGATCATTCTTCAAACAATGTGCTCACCATCAAGAAAATCAGGAAGAAAACCCAGCATATCAATGTCTGGGACACTATCCAATACAGTAATCCATCCTACCAAAAACTGGCGGACAAATGGATTCAATACATTCATGCGCTCCCTCAGCAATGGTATAAATTCTTCGATACTAGATATCAGAAATGAAAAAAGGAGGAAATGAGGCAGAGTAAACTGGAATAGAGAGGAATAACTTGACTTTCATCATTTCATTTTGGAAATGGAAAGTGAAAGTTGCTTCATTTAGTACGAGATCGCTTCACACCTCGTGGTGTTTACGCCTCTCGATTATTGAAGCTCTGTGCAAAAGTTGCACATAAGAGATTCTGCACCTACAGTTCCTCAGAAAACAAAGAACACTAGATACAGAGAAACAAATAATGTATAAGTGAGAGAATAATGCACCTGAATTGATCACTTTCAGTCACAATATCCTGTTTCAACAGAGAAAGGTTTAATCATTAGTTGATCTAAAGGAAACAACAACTGAAATTATTGTAAAATAAATTCCTAATAAGCATACACATGATATCTGCAAACACGTACAGCCATACAAAGGCTTTAATGGAGTCCAGAAAAAACGTATACCTTCACAAGCCGATCTAAGAGGTGAGCAGCACTTTGTACGTTTGGATCAGAATCTGCAGAAAGCTTGCATAAGGCATCAAAGATCTGGTTGAAGAATACAATAAAATCCCCTCTCACAACCTGACAAAAATTAAAAGATGCCATTAACATTAGTAGATGATTGGATCAAATCTGTACAGAAATCTGCGCAATAAATTTATCACCTTAGCTATGTTATATAATGCTTCGCAAGCATAATAACGAACTCTGCTATCTTGGTCGGAGAAAGAATTTAGCACAGGGGGCACAATTTGCTGTTGAGTACAAAGATTATAGCTAGGTAAGACAGATAGTGAAAAGCATAGATATGTTTAAGCGTGTCAAAATAAGCTCAATAACAAGGTAAAGGTTAATGCACGCGTGCAATAAATCTTCCCAAAGAATAAATTGCTCCTGAGCGTAGATATGATCTAGCTCGCCGAAATTCAAAAGATTTCAATTCTATCGCATAAGGTATTACCACTTTTTCCTTTCTGATTAGGTGATTATACCTAATCAGAAAGTTGGCATATTCGGTGTCCATAAAAAGGATTTGAAAATTGCGCGCCAGTAATTGTTTCATGTAACCAAATTTATCAAGTGTGTCCATGTAAGGTACCATTAGACCCATTTCTCAAGTGGAAACAGACATCATTGTAATGCATAAACTCATGATAAACAAAAACTAGGGAAAATTTCAGAGAGTATAAATTACTGAGCAAACCCTAACCTCAAGATGCTGAGGTGCTTCAGAAGTCAACCCAACAGTTGCAGCAGCTAATCCTATCAATCCTCCCTTCATTCAAAATAAACTTTTTTTTAGCAAATAAAATAAAATCATCAACCATTTAACATGATCAATGTATTGAATCCAAATAAAATAAAATCATCAACCATATAACATGACCAATGCATTGAATCCAAATAAAATCATCAACCATGTAACATGATCAATGTATTGAATCAAAATAAAATAAAATCATCAACCATGTAACATGATCAATGTATTGAATCCAAATAAAATAAAATCACCAACCATATAACATGACCAATGCATTGAATCCAAATAAAATCATCAACTATGTAACATGATCAATGTATTGAATCCAAATAAAATAAAATCATCAACCATGTAACATGATCAATGTATTGAATCCAAATAAAATAAAATCATCAACCATATAACATGACCAATGCATTGAATCCAAATAAAATCATCAACCATGTAACACGATCAATGTATTGAATCAAAGTTAAATAAAAACATCAACCATGTAACATGATCAATGTATTGAATCCAAATAAAATAAAATCATCAACCATGTAACATGATCAATGTATTGAATCCAAATAAAATAAAATCACCAACCATATAACATGATCAATGTATTGAATCCAAGTTAAATAAAATCGTCAACCATGTAACATGATCAATGTATGAATCCAAATTAAATAAAATCATCAACCATATAGCATGATCAATGTATTGAATCCAAGTTAAATAAAATCGTCAACCATATAACATGATCAATGTATGAATCCAAATAAAATAAAATCATCAACCATATAACATGATCAATGTATTGAATACAAATTGAAGAAAATCACATTTTTTTTCATTTTTTTTGGAGGCAAAATAATTAAAACTTATACCTTCCTGTGATTGGCATGTGGTGAATAAGTGAATTCATTAGTCATCAAAGTGATAACAGCCGCAATTTTATCATGATCACCATTACTGGCTAATTGCTTCACTATATTCTCAATCTACACAAAAACCCAATTCATATTTCATCATAATTCATAGACCCCAAATTGAAAAAATTGAATTTTTTTAAAAGAAAAATCAAAGGGTCAAAGAAAAAACCTCAAGAGCAGCATTTTTGCGCTTCTCATAGAGCTTATCAGCAAGATTACGAAGAACGGCTGCCGGAATTGCCGATAAAGCGTCGGCCATAGCAACAGCTGCCAAGGTGGAAAACAGTGGATTGTTGAAAAGTGAAAAGTTTGGGTTATGAAAATCGTTTTCGGATTTTTTCTTGCTCCAAACGAAACATTACAATTTTGGGTTCTTATTTTCACTGAAAAAAATCGAAAGTTCGAAAATTTACTTTTGGAGGGGATAATGACTGACGTGGAAAGCGACTGAATTTGGAAAATTATTTGGAATTTTGGGAGAATCAAGATCTGATAAAATTTGGGGGATTGAATTGAGAACAAAAATTGAAATTCAATTGAAACCTAATTGGATTTTTTTCCTTTTCTTTTTTAATTTCAAATGAAGTTTTGGAAATTATTGAAAGTGGAAATTTTTGACTGAGTGAAAGCAATTGTTCATGTGAAAGTAGTAAATATTAAAAGGTGGTAATTTTTCATTCAACTATGTGCTTTGCTTTCCCACTAGTGCCAACCAGCTTTAGCTTAGGTTGAAAGTTGAATGTTGCAATTGAATGGTGATAATTACATGATTGTCCTCTATTGTTATTATTATTATTATTATTTTATTTTTTCCAAAAAAATAAAATAAACAATATTTATTTTTTTAAGTTGATAGAGTTCATGGATACAGTACAAATTTAAAATAGCTGGAAATAATAAGGATGAATTTGCAAACAAACTCGCAACATTCATGATAATAACATAAAATAACAAAGTACATGGACCTACAAATGAGGATAATAACATAAAATGACAAAGTACATAAACCTACAAATATGACTTATATTCAAATGTCTGAAATACTCGGTCTCCAAATTTTTAACATTGACAACGTCAATATCATTGAATAGACCTCCACTGGATCAAGTTAATATTCTAACCTGAATCAAATAGACAATGCATTAAGACGGGAAAAAAAATTGCACAAAAACGAAAAATCAAAACAAACAACGATGCGCTATTGTAACAAAAAAACAATGACGACATGCTAAGATAACAAAATCACAAAAATTAAAAATATGTTAAAATCAATTATTTATAAAAAAAAAAATTAATAAAGAAAAACAATTTGGAGAAGTGATTTCGAGTCAAAATTATCTCTAAACAATCCATCTTCAGTGTATCTAGAAGAAGAAGACAAATGTGGTGATGGCTAGATTAATATTATTATTATTACATGGTCTTGTAGATTCTTTTTTGTTACAAAGCTAAGAGAAACAACGACCGAAGGAAACAAAACGGAAAAAGAAAATACTATAATCTACGAAACTAAGATCTCGTTAAAAATGAGGTTTAACGGGGTTAATTGAGGAGATGTGTGAACCATGATCTTCAAAGGAAAAGACTGGGCTTAACTAAAAAGTTAGCACATCTATTACCCATAATATTCAATAGTGCCACTATAACGGTCGCGCGGTGCAATGCCGAACCGCCACGCAACATGCCATAGTGTTGCGGTGTGAGATAGCGGCCACAACGGCGGCTATAGCGGCGCAACGATGCGTGGCGGTTTTGCGGGCCGGGTTGCGGTTTAAAACTGCTATTACATTTTCTTCAAACCCTAAAATTTCAATATTCTCTCTTCCACTTTCATTCTTCTGAAAAACGCAAAACACTGTTTCTCTCCAAAACCGAAAACACGTCGTTTATCTCTGCTCGCCATAACGCCGCCGTCGTACCGTAAAACACCATTATTCATCTCTGCTCGTCATAACGCCGTCGTCGCACAGTAAAACACCATTGTTTCTCGCGCTGTCGTTCCTCAGGTTGGTTATGAAATAGCGGTCATAACGCTATGCGCTATCCCCCTATAGCATTTTTGGGGTCGGCTACTAACTACTATGTTGTTAACTTCGCGGAGGGAAACGGTTATATCCAAGTGCAATATTTTTGAAAAGAAATATAATTAATTACATTTTTTTTGTTTAAACATATCTAATAGTCACATTCAACTTCCACTAATGAACTTTGGCTAATCCAAATGTGTATATGGCTGGTTGTTCAAAAAGAGAATCTTGACAAACCATTGAAGAAATAGATGGCGTGTGGATATGTCTTCCATATGACCCTCTTGTGGATTTAAAGAAATAATGTCATGCATGTCGTGTGGAAATTTTTGTATGCAGTCCAAATTTGGTTGTAGACTCAAAAAATACGTCAACCAGTTTTACTATTAGATATAGCAAGTAGTGTGTTTTCTCCAATCTCATAAATCAAGAAGAATGAAAAGAGGATGTTCCTTGAAATCTCGTAAACTACAAAAATTGTTTTGAATTTTTTAACGGTGGTTTTGTTGATATCCTAGCATGTAATGAAAATATAATATGATTTGTACGAAAGCTATATATTTTTTATTTTGATCACAACTATTATTTTTTGTAAATTGTGATGACATATCAATGAAAAGTAACCGAAACATATTTCTTTCGCATATTTTACATACATACAAATTTTATTATAAAAATTTGTTAACGTATCGTAATTATATTGTATCCTAAATTTTTAAAATTTTGTGTATATGCATACACATATTGTATTATACCCCATCCGTATTATGTATTTGGGTATCGTAGGAGTGAGTTTTCTCCAATCTCATAAATCAAAAGGAATGGAATTAGGATGTTCCTTGAAATTTCATCTTCTTCAAAAATTAAATAGTTAGCATGGGGAAGCATTCTTCAAAGATGTATTGATTGCACCATTTAATTTGATAACATGTTGGCTTCTACGGGAATGGCATAATGAATGCGTCTTTGAAGAAAGTTAAACGGTACTTATGATTTATTATATTCTTCAATTAGTTTGAGATGAGGCAAAAACATACCGTGTTTAGAGGGTGTCTCAGAATCGAGTGCGTGAGATCAGAACATGTGGATGTGGGATCTACTCTGCGAGGAACGACGCACGCGTATATGCTACCATCACGCATCTTTATTTCATCTGAAGTTCCTTACCCATAAGCGCAAATTATTGAATAAAGCATCTTCAAATCAAGGTTAGGGAGTCAACCAGGGCTACGAAGTAAACCCTGAAGCGACAAATAAAATAAAATAAAATTTGATACACGGATATTCTTACGCATGGTGACATGGTAATGAAGAAGGTTGTAGCCAAAATATGAATCGTTAAGGTTAGAGCGCACAAATCGGCTATATAATTGACAGAGTTTGTCGTAATGCGAAGAGTAAAGTGATAAGATAAGAATGGAAAATTACCAAAAGCAATAGAAAATATTTATTGTTATATACAAGTTTTCTTTTTTACTAAAAGACATGATATTCATTCATTTAAATTGATAGATTACATAACGAATATGTATCATAAAAAACATAAAGAATGGATATTCGAACAAACTCACAACATCTAAGTTAATAGCATAAAACATAAAAAATGGCTGCAAATAATTTGATAAAATCAAATTCGATGTACTATTCATGCCTAGATATTTACAATGTTGGCAACCTAGTCATTGATTGAACTTGTAATTAATCGAAGTTGATATGTCGGTCCGAACCAAACGTACACCGCAATAAAATAGGAAATCGAGCAAAGTCACACCAAGATGAGGAAAAAAAAACAACACCATTTTGACGTTTTGAGACGAAAAAATCATGAGAGAGAGCAAAACATGAAGTAAAAAATTGATCTATGTGAAAATCGCTTATTTAAATTAAAAGTGAAAAAAAATGGTATAAAAAAATATGATTTGGGATAAAAAAAACAAAATACCCAAAACCATCCATTTCCGATAAGAGTAAAGTTACTTTTGTTAATTCTTTCTACATTTCTTATCTTTGGTAAACATTTATTATTTTCAGATTTTTTTTTCTTTGATTTTTAATAAATTTTATCCATTTTTTGATATTATAGATATGGAAGAAAAAAAATATATGAATAGAAAGTATTTAAATGTGGATGGGAATGGATGAATGTAAAACAAAAAATTCTTCCATACCAAATATGGATTATGTATTTTTTTAACCAAACCAAATATAAAATCATTGAATCAAAATTTTTAGATCTTTTCAAAATTAAGGATACTTTATGATACATATAAAAAAAAACCTTCAATCTTAACGAAGGTAATTAAAACACAAGAAATAAATAAGAGTTTGAATTTTGTTTAACGTTTTTTTAAAGAAACAATTATTTTGTTAAATCAAAATATGATTTCTACAACAAGGCAATTAGGCATTTTGTCTTTTAATTATTATTTTTTTTACATGCATATTTTTTTGTTAAATAATTTAGTAGTTAGATTTATACACTTTAAGTGCAAATAATGTCCCTGTTAATTATCAATTAAGCTACATTTATGAAACGTTTATATGCATAATTATTAGATGAGTTTAACGAATACATACAGATAATTTTAAGAAACTTTATCCAATCCTATATATACTTTTGTAGTCCTTGAAGATTTTTTTTAGAAGTCTGTTGAAATATTTTAAAAAACAACATAAGGAAGTGACATTATATCGTTTTTTTTAAGGAACTTTATAGCGAACTATAGTTAAATAACCTTACAAAATTTGTCTCTATGAACTTAGCTTAGCCGGTAAAATATTCCATAATATATGTAGAAATTGAGATTCAAACCTCAGACACCCACTTCTCCATGTTTAAAATGTGTGAGTTTTAACCACCGGATGAACTATTTGACAAATAAAACAAAACTTACAAAAACTTTGTACATTGTTAGAGTATGATCCGTTAAACTTTTTTAAATCGTAGAAACATCAAATGGTTTTTTTTTGTTACATCAAATGGGCATTTTAAACTAAGAATTTCATAGATCATTTAAATAATGTAAAATAATCATTAAATAATTATTTTACATCAAATATTGCATTATTTATGCAAGTCTTTAAATAATGAATGAAGAAATTAAAATCCTTTTTAAAAAATGTGATTTTTGCATCTTTGAAAACTAATTATTATTTTTAACTAGTGTTTAGAAATTCAAATGAATAACTTCAACTTCTTTATGTATTATGCAATGAGTCAATCTCATAAAGACACTTATTTGTTAAAACATAAAAGTTGTTGGATTTCGCTAGAAGTCACCCATGAAGGTGTCTTTTAGCAACCCACACCTCAAGGTGTGATTTCCACCTTTTAGTTATAACTTTGCTAAAAGACACTTTCATAAAATTTAGTTTATGTCTTTTAACAAATATTTATAGAATAACTTGCTAAAAGATACATTCATAAAAGGTTCTAGCAATTATATCAAAAAAAACAACGTTCTAAATGTCTGAGCTGGACCTGATCGTTAAAGTTGCCCACGAAATACAATTTATTTGGGTCAATAACAAAAAAAAAGAGAGAAAACACTGCTTATAATAATGATCGAAACTAATAAAATATCACATGGGGATGTAGCTCACATGGTAGAGCGCTCGCTTTGCATGCGAGAGGTACGGGGTTCGATACCCCGCATCTCCAATTTTTTCTTGTAATTCATCTGCAAATGTTACTCAAGTTAACGGACATGATGAATTTGTATTTTTGATCATACGGACACGGTGAATCAATAAACTTTTTTTAAGATCTCGTCACAATGATTCATTATCCAGTTGCAAGCTATGAAGAGCCTAATCTTTTCTTTAAAAAAAACTTTACACCCAAGTGTGTTTCTTTCCCTTTTTGTATGAAAAATATTTGAAAGCATACTCGTAAAACCCCGTATAATACTCCTTACATTACATTACATGTTTTTTTGTGCTGAATACTCCTTACATTACATGTCATCCGACAAATTATCTTCTCTAAAATTAAATTCAAATCTGTTAAGTAGTATTGGCATCAAGTGAAAGCGGAATCTAATTCAACTTCTTTTGATGTAATGACTAATTAAATAAGTCCAGCATAGCCTTACTGAAATTTTTTGTCACAAATACTTGTTGAAAAATTGATTCGTATTATTACTATAGCACTGAAAAAAAAATCGTATTATTAATACAGACCCTTACGGTTAGAACTTAGAACAACCACGAGCATTAACTATAAGAGCTCAGTTGTTTTTACCGCTTGCTGTAATAAAATATGATGACGTTTCGAAACTAATACAACATTCTTCAACATTGAAGTAAAAATAAAGTATAACGGGATGTATACATACTTAACTCGAGTATTTGATTTGATACAATGCTTTGGACTGAAATCAATTCTCACGCCAGTAGAAAACTTCAGAGAACTAGGCTCGAATGACGGCATAGTTGACACGTCCATGGAGACTAATTTTGGAAGAAGGGGTAAAAAGGAAAGCAAAAGAAGATCACCTCCAATATGGAACATTAGAAACTTATTTCAAAATAATAATTATATGACAAGAGCAATTGATAGTATACAACATAATATATTGCAACAAAGATCAAAATCGATCAAATGAATGAGGACTTATGAGAGACTCTTCAAGTTCTTTAAAGCCGCGGTAAACCCCTTCTGTTTGGCTCTGTGGAAGGGCTAACCTCCGTACTTCAGTCATATACCTGTAAGTAAATGTTATTCAGATCAATAATGGCAATGATTTTGATTATAATGACAATGATTCACACACTTAAGGACGAAAATATCGCTATTTTACTCTAAAAAATGAAGAAAAAAGTAATATTTTTTCAAAGTGAACAGGAATTAAAGAACGAAATAATCAGCAAATTTAATATAATGTTGTATTGGGACCGAGGAATATCCACAACTAAAAAAATTTTGTTGGTATAAACGATGCGCATAAAAGTATGACTGAATAACATTTAATAATTAACAATATGAATATATAAAAGTATAAAGAAGTTAACCTGTTTGCTACACTTGTGATTTTGTCCCTAATTCCTTGGCTAGCAACTGTACGTTCCAATGAGAATCCACCGCCTATTATTATGGAAGAACCAGTGGCACCTGTACCCATCCTGTGTGAATATATAGACATAGCCCACTCACGAAGTACCACTAGAACTGATCTCAGCATCCGTAATCTAAGATTTGGGGATGGCAAAATTGCCCCATTTGATAACAATTGATCATATGCGTTCAATACAGGTTCTGCTGCACCCTTACAAGCTAAAACAAGGGCTCTCGCGACATCTTCATCTCCAACGGATTCAACCCCTTGATTTAATCTCTCCTACAAAAAGACATGAATTCATATAAGTTAAGAGTATTATAAATTCACCAAACCCTGCCTGCCCAAAACTGAAAGATATTCTAGAGAGTACAAGGGAAAATATAAAAACTATAAAGAAGCGTTTACAGATAATATAAATTGTCAACAAAATTGAGAAAATATACCAGTGCAGCTTTCTCAAGGTGAAGACAAATCATGTCAAGCTGAAAAACAGTTCCATCACCAGGATAAAGGCGGGGCCCAAGTCTCTTTAGCACAGAGCAAGCTTCAGCAATGCCACCTCCTGAAATAGCTTGATCTATAAGTCGAGCCCATGTCTCTCTGACAATGCTACTGTCACTATCACCAGAATAGTTAGCAAAGTACAGCATCTCCAGGCATGTCTGAAAGAAAATTATGAAATGAAGAACTGTTAACACAGGGTTCGATAAGTTTGAGAATTTTACATTGTAAAGACAATGTTATCAACAAGAATAATACACGACCAAGACCGGCCAAGCAGAACAGTGGCAGATACAACACAAATCACGAGACCGTGATGCTTCATTTGGTTTGACAAGACAGAAAAGGTAAATCATGTCACAAAAAAGAAAGATATGGTAAATAGTAGGACAGAAGAGTAAAGAGAGTTGCAAAGTTATTATAAGTATAGAGACCTTAAATTCCTATTTTTCTATCTTAAAAAACTAAACAAACCATGTATCCTATCCTTTCCCTCAACCAAACAATACATGTCTTAGAAATCGTGGAAGTAAATAGCTCAGAATAATTCTAGATGCTAAAGCTCAAAAGACTGAAGGACACCTAATAGTTGTTCATTATCAAACAATGTGAGTAGCCAGATGAGAATATCTTAAGTTACACAAATCTACACGCGCGCGCACCCACACATACAGCCAGAAAGAGAAAGAAGTACCTCCCAGAGTTTAAAGGGAACAGCATATTCATTATATAACTGTGTTATGCTCTTCAAATCTGATGATAGCTCTTTGGCTTTCTCGCGTGTTGCATTTGCAAAATTGGCATCAACAGTTGGACTGGCATCAGAGACTAAACCATTTTCAACAGAATTGGATGTGCTGTGTAAAACCTCAGAACTGGAAGCCATATGCTCTAGTTCCTCTTTGATTTTTATCTGAAACCGAAGAACAGCAAGCTTTCCTTCAAGCATATCTAGTAATCCAGTGTCGCTGGAACTCCGAGTAGAACTAACCAACCCATCGCTATTTGTTGCACTCTTTGCCTGTAAAACTGCATTGCTTAGGTATTGACACCTAATTTTACAAAAAAAAAAACTATAAGAAGATGTCCATGCAAGCAAGCCGAAACTATTCAGGCGATCTGACGTTCTACAGATTACAGAATCATGTAGAGGTCTGATGTGGAAAAGGGGAATCAATGATATATGTGTAAAATGCAGAATCTTGAACTAAAACAAGTACAGATGCATACGCGTTGACCGACTTATGCCATCAAAAACACATAACAAACAATGCTTATTTGAAAACTAAACGTACATAAGGATTCGCGATTCGGGGATTAATTTTCATGTTTTATATGGTTAGATCAAGTGTCAGCTTTAGCATCTTTCATGAGTGTTGATGAATAACAGCACATAAACCCATCTAAAATATAAGTGGCGAAAAAGCTCCAACTTCAACTCTGATTGACATAAGAATTCTTGAAATAACAGACTTCAAGGTTCTCTTTTTCGTTATGAAATGTATAATTGTATATTAACACACTGGGTCTAACTCATCCACTAAAGCTAATTCAACGGGGTAGGATTGTCCTAACCATTATAAGGGGTACTTTGGCCAAATACCCACCAATGTGGGATCTTAACATTTTATGCATGATGTCGTTCGTTATTTGGCAAAGAGTTCAGCTTGACATCATAAACTGTGAATACATTAAAAAGATGAGATCCAACTATGATGACAATATTCACTAATGTGATCTATCCTGATGAGATTTGAAGCAATTAAGCGACAAACTATTTAGAAATCCAGAAGCTTCCAAAGAGATACAGAAGAAATGACAAGGAAATTGAGAAATCGACCTCTGCTCAAGAGTAGGAACTCCGTCAGTAGAAGGCCTTCCGGCCAGTCTTAACAATGCATGAGCAGCAAGCATGTGTTGCCGCTTCAACACGTAATACCGTGCCAAAAGTTCAAAGTACTTGACTTGATTGGACGACATAGGTGCTCCCGATTGGCCCATTGGAGAAGTTGTTGCAGTCACAGCACGAACCTAGCAGATAGGGAAAACAAAAGATTGCAAAGATAATTAGCAAGATACAAATTTTTCAAAGAAATGTAATGAAAAGCATGAATAGTCTGTAGTTTCTGCATGCAAAATGTATACAACTATTTCAAAAAGACAATATTAGTGCTTTTGACCAAGTGAACATTAGGCCATTAACAAATTATTAGAGAGAAAGGAATAATAAGCGACCTCATGTATGGGTGTACGACCAGCACTTTTTAAGAAGGGCAATAGGTCAGGGCCTCCATACTCCAACAATTCATTCTCAAGACCTAAGTCTATCATAGCCTGATAAAGATACTCATGGAAAATTCTGTCGGGTGATTGGACACCCAGCTGAACAATTTGGCTTATATACTTTTTCCGAGAGGCTGGATCAAGTGCAGATTGTGAAGCAGATCCAATGGGAGAGCCAAATTCCTTCCGTGAGGGGTCACCTTTAAGAGACCGCAAAGCACTGATAATTATTTCATAACACTGCTCACGCTGAGCAAGTGCTTGTTCTCTGACCGTGGCATCAATTTCATCATTATAAGCATCACCTGCAGGATCGATAGCCTGTGCCTTCTGAAGAGGTAAGCAAACTACAGCTTCATAAAACCTGCAATAGGAGAGTGTGTTTGACGTTCAGATTGATGGCATGCTAATCGTAGGCCATAAAAACTAATAATGATACATGACATGGAAATTGTTATAAATAGTGAAGTTTTACTATTATTATTAGTAATTTGCAATTGGCCCATTAGTCATTGGTCAGGCCCATAAGGTTAGAATAGCCTATATAAACACATTAGTGGTTGTATATCATTTATCTCTGAAATATAATATTCAGTTTTCACAGAAATGGAGAAGGGCCAGGTAACAAAAATATATACCTTAAATCCTCAAAACGTTTGCAAACAGTACGTAAGTCTGCAGACTCTGGAACTTTGCTTAAGGCATTCAATGCCTCCCGCGCGAGAGTCTCCTTTTCCTCATCATCTATAGTCACAGCAGCTCTCTCTAGGGCTTCCACGGCTAAGAAGAATTTGTAATCAGACTCCTTATAGTAGCTCGGGCAACCCTCTCTTAATCTCTTACTAATGTCATCTACAGTTCCCCTACCATCTGTACCAGTGTAATACTGGAGCAATGTAATGTGTTAAGAAAACTTATTATCATATAAGTTCATAAAGCTAATTCAAGAGAAGAACTTCCATTGACGTGTAAACTTTTGAAGATAAAAATTATTTCATGGATTGCCTAAACAATGTTCTACCTCCATTAGAGCAGAAATAAGCCTTGTAGCAAGACGGTCACCCTCTTCAGAACAAACTAGTTGATGAAATGTTAACTGAACTAGGGCTTGTTGAAGGTTAGCATCAAATCCTTGAATCAGACGAGTGACATGATGCTGTGAGAGAAGTTGAAGCAAAAAGAGAGCTTCACCAGATCTAAGGAGCAACTGCCTAATGCACTCCATTGCCCTCACCTGTGGCACAACAAACAGAAGTGAGAAACTAAACTAATAGCTTTAAAAATAACATCAGTGCAACCATTTAGCAATATAGACCCACCTCCATAGCAGCTAATTCTGCAGGACTGTACGGCAACCTTTGCCTTTTATTTGCGGCTCCACCGCCATTAGACTCCATATTTTTGGAATATGCACCGAACAAGGTTCTTACCATACTTCGGTCACCAGCACCCAATGCAGAACCACCACCATATAGAATGGAACCACTTACATCTCCTAATCCTGCTACACAACCATAGAGTCCTCTCCTCTGGTTCCTTCTAGATCTTAAGAATTTTTCTAAAGATCGAAGTTTGTGTTCAAGGACTTGCATAGCCCCGATGGATAGTCTGCATACAACTACCCCATTTTCAAATGAAGTGCCTGAAGCACTTAAACTTCCTTTTATAACCATTACAGGTAGTTCCCATAGAGGAAAGAGTAATCTAGATGAACACAAACAGAGCCCTTCATGTGCACCTGAAAAAACAGGCTCAGCCTCCTGAACAACCTGGCCCATGCTAAATCCACCAGCAGCTGTTCTTGTGTTTGATAATGCATTACTGCCTTCAAGTTGTGGCATGCCAACAAGTCTTGGATCCTCAAAAGCTTCAGCTGCCTTCTCTGCAATAACATTGCTGATAAAGTTTTCAGAATGTACTATCCTCGAAGCTAGCATTAAACACATTGCAGCAGCCTCGCCGGCTCCAAAACGATTGAAGAAATCTTCTAAAACTGATCTCGGAGAATTGGACTCTAATAGCCGCCTTAAAATGTCTAATGGCCTGTTAAAAACAATTTCCATCATGCCCATGGTGCTGAAGATGACAATCCTCCTCCTTGGCAGTATATGTTGGGTTGAGAGGTCTCCTCTTGCCCACAGTTTGCCAGACGCCCTTTCACATGATTCCATTGAGCTCTCGTAACCACCAAACTCAATTTCTGAGTATAGAGACTGAACAGTAGCTGAAGTATCTGGTAGAGGTAAAACATCGGCCACAGAAAGCATTCGTCCTTCAACTGGTAAAGAAGATACAGTTTCCCGTAATGCCCGGGAACTCCTAGTACCTGTTCCTAGAGTTCCTGATGGTGAGGACTGAGTGCTCGAATCCCTGTTTAAAACAAGGAGTGAAGGCATAGTTGGAGGTGATGCATCAGAAAGGATAAGAGTTCCAGCAGAATAATAGGCTGCCTCGACTTTCAATGAGAGATCCTCATTTTGAGGTCTACCAGCAAGAGCCATGGTTCCAAAGGTGAGACCGCCACTAACACCCCAAGGAGGAGAAGGCCGTGTTGTGACAACCTTTAAACAGCTAGGCTTGTGATGGCTGGTGTTGAATCCATTCAGGCTTCCGCTAGGAGAGGTGGATAGGTACATCCTTCTGCCATCTGATAAAACAGCAACAAGATGTAGCGATTTCGATTCAAGGGTAGATAAGGGTGAGATGCAAACAATAGATGGCTTTGGTGATCGACTTGATACTCTTGATCCACTTGATTGTCTACCTCCATGATGTGCATCTTTGTGATTGACAAGATTCCTTTCTTCAGCAATTTTCTTTAGTGGCCCATCACCAATTGGTCCAAGAACATAAACCTGAAGCTTCATCTCTTCAGTCCGTGCATACAATATCTGTCTCTCATTGTCAAAAACCATTTCAACAACAGGGTCAACAGCTCCAAAATTGAATACATTTGGTATGACCCATCTGCAAATAACAGCTAAGACAAGTTACTAAGGAATTGGCAAATAAACATTTACCTGCAAAAATGAGGTGACTGCATGTGTATGTGTGAGTGAGCGCGCTCATATATCATTTGCAAAATAAACATACTATTCTAAGATAAAAATGAAAATGAGCAGTGCAGTTAGTAATAATATAACACAAAAGATTAAAAAAGCAGGAAGTACCTTGAAATTACACTTCCTAGACCAGCAGTGACGCATACTTTTCTGCAGCGCTTTTGCCATCCTGAGCCAGTTGAATAAATAAGCTCATATATGTGGCCATCACGACCAGCAAGGAAAATGCGGCCCTTATCGGTACATGCCACACTTGTCATCGTAACCCCATCGGATGGTATTGTATAATCTGGCAATGGCTGTAACGAAACTTCTGCAAATGGATCTGAGCCATCTGCTCCTCCAGAGCAGCACACTCCAACTAAAATTAACTGATAAAAAGAATGGGGTAAGTAACGGTACTTCCCTCACATGGAGGTCTGAAAAGAACATACTGCACTGGTTTAAAGAAAACTTGCTACCTAAAACCCTTTAATTGGTGGATAAAAGGATCTTGTAAGATGTTCTCATGGAAAACTTAGCAGCATGTAGTGAATAACTAACAAAATCACCACACAAGTATTAAAAATCTTGGGAAAGAACTATTTTAAAACTACAGAAGAATACCAATATGCTGTTGGATTTTCTATTTCAGGTGATTCTCTCTAAAGGACATAAACAAGACTCAAAGACCTTGTTAATTTGATAATATTAGTTTCTCTACTCTATCTTCTGGAGGATTTATCAGAATCCTAATTATTTCCTTCTATTTACCCTGATTTTTTAATAAATTTATTCATTTATAAAGGAAATCATGGTTAACCATTTAAATGCTGCCGCCAAGCTTGAATAATCCCGCAGAGAAAATAGTAGCCTTAACATTAGCTAAATCACCCTCCCTTTCTAAAGTGTACTTGGTACCTATACTATTGATTCTATTAACTTGTAAAAGGAACCAAATATCGGTCTCCTGTACTCGAAGTCTAACCCTTTAACGCAACACCGTGGACTGGTACAAAAATGGGGGCATGAATAAGTCAGAAAGAAGACTAACCAATTACTTATGATCTTTATTAATGCTATTGGAGAACTTTAGGGAAAGTAACTATCTTTTGCTCAATTCCAACCAAGGTAATATTCAACCACAGAAAGAAAACCACATAAAACAGGTTGATATATTCTCTATCAAGAGTTCAGACAATAACAACCAGGTCCTTTATCACTAGAGGGAGTCAGCTACATGAATCAATTGACTTCATAAAATCCTATGATGCATTTGGTCCAAAAAAGACTAATTACCTTTAAATCTCTCTTACTGGATTGGTCTATAAATTTCATTGTGCTGTCTCTACCTCTAATTATTGGACTATTCTACATCTGTATACTTTTCTTACAAGTGTTTCTACATGTCTTCTTCATACATGACCAAGCCACCTCAGACTTTAACTATTTTCAATGTGAGACTTAGGTTTTTCCCAATACATGTCGCATGCCCAACACTATTGGGCTTGATATTAGGATGATATGGTGGATAGCCCTAATCAATATGATGATCTAATACCATATTAGATTTCTATATCGAGAATAAATTGTCCTTACAAAACCGGCTTGTAAGGTAAGGGGTGCCACTTTTTATAAACTCTTTTCAGATCTTATCTTTTTTCAATGTTCCTAATTCAAACTAACACAAATGATGTTGCTCGGGTAAAAAATAAGCAATTTACCTTGTCGAAACACAATGAACAACTTCAGAAGCACGATATTTTAGAACACAATTCGTTGGAAGTGAATTAAAAAATAGATGGCCAATACCTCAACAGGGGTTGCTAAGATTAAAAGATACTGGATGGCTTCAACAAAAACACCGTGCTTTGATTTTGCAAGACCAACAGCACAAATAGCTTGTTCCTCGCCACTATATTCAGGACACTGACCATCCCTAAGGAAGCAGCAATGTTAGATTAGAAGTACATTATCACGTTTAAAATATTGGTTCAACTAAATAAGAATAAAAGTAGTATACAACATTCGAAACAGATTTTAGTCACCTAAAACATTCCTTTACCTAATTATTTACATTAATGATCAAATAGCCAGAGTAATTATATAACAGAAATATAAGTTATACAATCAAATAACAGAACTCAAAGAAATAGTATTTTTAATTTTATCTAGAAATTTTTATGGGGGGTTAAATCTTTTTTCTAAACCAAATGCTTAAATGCTTAGTCGGAAATTCCCCTGCAACAATGATACAACAATTACTCAGACTAATAGCTTAAACTGTTACAGAGGACCGGCTAGAAACACCCAAGTAAGAATTTATGTAACAGTCTATGGGGTTCTCTATTGTCACAAATGCAGACCATTGAAAACGTAAAAGGAAACATACGGAATCTTAACATATGGGGTGTTAATAAAGAGGAGGAAAAGAGTTCACTAATAAACATAAGCTTCTTGAACTGCCTAACAAGAAAATATAGGAGGCAACTTAAACAAAACATAGGATGTGTCCAGTCTCAGCCTTTAAACTAAATGAAGTTAGACTCATCATCATCACGATACTTACCACTTATCAAAACGCCAGAGGAACAAAGAATTGTCAACTGACGCCCATGCCCTACGTATTTCAGGAAATATTCCACAAAAAGCAGTTCCTTCCCCACCAGCCGCATTGTATCTTTCAATAAGAACAGGAGGCAACTCCCATGTATTCGCTACCTCAACCAAAGGGGGCCACTGAAACAACCACAAAATGCAATCAATCAGAGAAAACGTGGAAAACTGAACCTCAAGCTCACTAAGGAGCTGTTTGAATTGGTTTATTTGGATTTATCAATGCATTTTTAGACAATTTGGAAGAACTTATAAAAACAGCTTACGACGTGTTCATAAGTTCCATTTAGCTTATTTTCATAAGCTGTCCACGGTAGCTTATGAAAACAGCTTATACAAAAACGGATTAACTTTATTTTGTCTTTTGTAATAGAAACAGCTTATTTTCATAAGCACTTATGCTATAAGCTGCAAATTAAGTTGTTTACCCAAACATGACCTAATTATGCTCACCACACGCCCTATAACCTAATAATATTGTTGTATCACTCTCTTAAACCCTATAACCTGTAATGCACCCAAATTACATGTAGCAATTTCATTAAATTTAAAATTGAATTAGATATTTGAACTTTGCCTGATGAACGTTGAATAAATCAAAAGTAAAATCACATGGAAAATATAATTGAATCTAAAAAACAAGAACTAAAGAGAGTGAAAAATGAAAGGTACCTCTCTAGGGTGAGTAGAGTAAGGATGACTAGCATATCTAGAAGCTTCTAGAGATTCTTCGAGGTCGAGCTGAGAAGAAACTTCACGGCCAATTCGATCACTGACGACAAGACCGGCGTTGGTGACGTCACGAATCACAATCTCGTCTTCCCACGACATTCCACCACCGATGAGAGAGAGAGAGAGAGAGCGGTGGAATCAAATTCAAACCCTCTTTCGTGAAACTAGAGAAAGAAACGATTAGAGAGAGAGAGAGAATTTTAAGAGTGAGAGAGTAGACGGCGATGTAGGGTTTTGGGGTGGGTTTCGTAAATTTCAGAGTGGCGGGCAAAATTTCCGGTCATAAAAATAAAAACTAATATTTGTTACAAAATCCTCGTTCAAATTCACGTTTCAAATAATAGCGTGAGATTTCAGTCAAAAACGTAAAATACCAATTTGTAAAATAAGTTTGTTTCAGTGGTTTAAATAAGTTTTTTAATCCTTTTTTTGACAAATTTTTCTGACAAAAGATTTTTTAATCCTTATAAATATCTAAAATTTTATTTTTATCATTTTAAAAATTTTCAACAAAATTTTTATCCTCAAATGTTTTTATCATAGATCATTTAATTTTTATTTTTTTTCAGAGATCGAATTCACTTTATTGGGACACGTATCATCATTTATCTTTTTTGTCATGTTGTCTAATAATATATGTTTGTATTTGCAAAAGTACAACAACAAAATATAGGGTTTAGACTATTTATCTCCTCTTTGAGAATGCTCTCAAGAGAGGTATTTATAGCTCTTCGTAGACTTGTATTTTGGTGACTTAAGCTCCAAGATGCTTTGGCCTTGAGTCACTCTAGAGCATTCTAGATGTTTTTAAAAGCTTGTTAAGACGGCTCCCTTAGGGGGACGCGCCTAAGGCTTCAGGAGCCCTTGGAGAGGGCATGTGCCCTTAAGGATAGATTGACGGTCCAATGTTGAACCAAATTGTTTGTTTGTGTTGTCGTATATCGTCAATGGTATTTGAATGATCAAGATTCACGGTGGACCGTTCTACCGTTTGAGAGGATCTAGGTCCACTTTATTAAGGTGAAAATATGTTGGTCAAAGAACAAAATGGTATAGAGCAAGCGGTGATACTTTTTTTATAAGAAATTGATTGAGCAAAATCGTCGTGTTCTATAAAAAAAAATAACTAATGTATGTTTGGATTGTCGTCAATTTAGACAAAATCATGTGGGAATCACGACAACGAAGACGCTTGGTATATTAGCTCCAGAATTTTTGCGACGAAGGTGCATTGAAACGCGATATTGGGTTTCCAAACGCGTTTCCAAACACACAAATAGTAAAACAACAACAATATATAACTAAAGTTGGTTCATAACTCAAATTAAAGTAACGCATTACAGTCTAGCAAACAGTATATAGTTGTGACATCATTACACTTTAAACATAAAATATAAAATATGATCTTAATAAAGCGAGGAATGTCAGCTATATACATTTTAAGACTCATTTTCCGACATATATGTATATTGGTTAGAGTGTCCTATATACATTTTTTGGCAATAAATTTGTTTTGCTTATAGGAAATATGTTTCAATTAGCTTTTCAGGTTAGACATATTATCGTGATTCAAGTTTGGGAGATAATAAAAAGGTCAAATTCAAATTATAAAAAATGCCAAATTCAAACCTTAAAAAAATGTATATGTCTGATACATTCTTGTAATTCAAGTTTGCGAGATAAGTTTGTAAAAAGTAAATAAATTTGAAAGATAGGCATGATTAAATCTTATTAAATGAAACTAAAAGCTGAGAAGCATAGAAAGTGAAGGAAAGTTGTGAGAGAATTTTAGAGAGATGCATCAATGAGATTCTCGTGTTATTTCATCACATAACAATGCAATGGTGTATCCATAGTTAGTCAAGTATCTTGCCAACTTATGACGAAGAATTCGGCGATGAGCCCGTTTCTTAAGAAGAGTATGTTGCCCATTTTCACATTGATTGGTATTTTGACCCCCTGTTTACTACAATTTTAGGTATGTTACATGATACTGGAGATGGTTTATATAGGTATGCAAATTTTAAACTGTGAGAGAGAAAAAAATGAAGATCGTAAATGATGACTTAACAAGTACTTTTGTCCTCTAGTGGTGACCCGTGAGGCTTTTGATTGAAAATAATGAATTTCATTTCATATAAAAGACAGGGATATCACATTTTAGGATGCAAACGATGTCTTTTTCCTAAACTTTAATCCAAATGTTCATTAGTAATTATCTATGGTTTAACGAGCCTGACTTGGTTGTTTTGTTGGATTGGTTTAGAAAAAATGCAATGATTATCCCATTTGTTTATCTTGTTTGACTTGGAATAACATGGTTATTTAGTGTACTGATTCATTCATTCAATAAATTGGTTCTAGACTTCTAGTGGTCGAACAAGGCAGTCCAAAATTAATAGGACCAACAATGTTGTTATGTCACTCAAATAAAATGTCGTACATTCTCTTTCTCGATGGAGCATCTCGCTCTCGCCATTTGTCTCCAACAAACTGCAAATACATTGCATGTAATGTTTGGGTTTATCTTGCTGCTAAAAATTTATTTCAATTAATTAAATTTGAAGTTTGAAATACATCTCGGTGAGGCGAATTTAAAAACATCAATTCAATTTAAAAATTCTGACAAACTTTAGACAATGATTGCGCATGCGACTAATTGCAATGAAGCAGAAGAGGTTGATTGTTCAGGTTGTTGGAATTGGTCTTCATTTCGGTTCTAGGGTGAAAGAAGAAGAGAAATAAAGAGGTGAAATTGAATATTGTACAAGCAGGTGTAGTGTAAGCTCGGTCAACAAATTGATAATGTACCGTAGGCAGCACAATCAACTCTCGTAGGCTAACCTTTCCCTTTTTCTCATATGTATATTGTTTAAACCGGGAACGTCAAACTCCTTTAACTTTTGACTCAAGTCAGTTAAGTTATTCAAACCCTGATTTTTGTTGTTTTTGTGATTTGGATAATAGTATGACAAATAAATCATTGAATGATTATTCAGCCACATAGACAAAAATAATATATTTGATAATGTTAAAAATAAATAAAAGAGGTCCAAAAATCCTAGTTCAATCGAAAAAATATTAAAATTGTTAAGTTGGATATCATAATTTAGAGTAAAGTTGCCAAACAAAAACAACGATTTAACATCTACTCTCGCAAATCAAAGGTTTTAATCCATTACAGTACTTTTACTAAATTGTTATTTATGTATAAACCAATTTTATACTTTAAACAAATGAATAATTATATTATTTTGGTGAAACAAATTAACAATACTACTATTAATAAAAGGAATATTAACCAAACAACCTGTATATGTGAAAAATCATAATATATTATTTATCCGTTTCGAAATACATGTCGAAATTTTACAAATATATTATTTTAACTATATTTTTTAATTAATATATAAACACAAATATTAGCATATAAGATGTTTGATTTATCTCAATGAATATCAATTTTTTTAAATAAATTTGTATTAAATATAAATAAACATATTAATGATCAAAACTGTGTAAAAACATACAAGAATGTGTGTAGTGGTTGACACGGACAGAGTACTTATCTTTTCCTCTATATCGAGACTTCACGCGTCCGTGTTATGTAAGTACTTACTGTTCCTCTCAGACGTGTCTTTGTATGTATTAATCAATCTTTATCCATCTCCACTCCACATGACTAATAACAAGAAGAAACAGTAGTAGTCGATAAACAAGAAGAAGAAGAAGAATGAAATGAAATGAAATGAATCGTTTTCCCTTTGTTCAACTTCCAATTATGTTCTAGGACCACTGTTTCTCTCTCTACCCAGCCATGTCAACACCCAACTACGCCCACGCGCCACTCCTTCGCCCCCGCCGCGTGGGCCGCACGCCCGTCCTCGCCCTCCTTCTCGGCCGCCGCGGTCCTTCCGTCTTAGTCCGCGAAACAGCGGCGCGTGAGCTTGAGGAACGCCGCGCCGATTGGGGCTACTCTAAGCCGGTGGTATTACTCGACGTGACGTGGAACACGGTCTTTGTGGCGGTTGCAGCGGTTATGTTAGGTTGCAGTGTTGATGAGAATCCAAATACGCCGATCCGGTTGTGGATCTTTGGCTACGCGGTGCAGTGTTTGGTACATGTGGCGTTGGTGTTATTAGAGTATAGGAGGAGGAACGGGATTGGTGGTGGAAGGGAAAGGGATGAAGAATCTCTTGATGATGCTAATGATAGCGAGGATGATGATGTTGAATTTCTGAATTCTTCTAGCTACGGGTGCGTTCAATTTCTCCATTCCATTACTGTTTCTGTTCAATTTTGACAAAGAATATATATTGACAATTGTAGATAATGATTTTGATTACCTTCAACCCAGATTTGCAAAACGATGTTCATCTCTGAATACCATGCTTTCATTGCTCTGGTGGATGGTGGGATTTTACTGGGTTGTCAATGGTGGTGATATTCTAATTCAAGATGCTCCACGGTTGTACTGGTAAGCCTTCATTTTAATTGAGTTCTGACAATAATGTCTATGGTGGTGATATTGATTTTTTAGCAAGCCCTCGTCTAGCTTGGTCCATGAATCTATGAAAAAATAAAATAAAACAAAATTTCATCCATGTTAATCCAAAAGTTAGTCTCCGTTTGCTATCCTCTATCAGAGGTCATCTGTTAGAAACAAAAACCAAGATTCATTTTCAAAATTTCAACATTTAAAGTTTTGGGTTAACATACTAGACTCGCTCATGCTATATAGTATACACGGGAGTTAGTTAGATAAACCATTACAAGGTTTCACCCAGTCATACGACACTGGGCTACTTCTTTCCCGTAACCACAATGCGATTCTCAATAATACAAATCACAAGAAGCGTAAGTTAAATATAGAATGAGAATATGAACACATGTCCATTGCAATGATCATTAAGGTTCTTCTCTCTAGAAAAAAAATTTGGTTAGAAATCCTGACACAAAAGTGAAGTTGCTCGAAAAGTTGTTTTGGGTGAATCTTCATGAAATAACATTAACAAGACACTTGAATTCAAGATCTGCTAGTGTTAAATATCAAAGCCCTTGATGAGTTTTATTGGAAAAAACCCGAGTCCCACATAGGATGAAGCTCTTTATAATGAGTGACACATAGGATAAAAACCCTATATAAAAGCCCTCACCTTAGAAGCTGGTTTTGGAAGGATGAGTTATGCCTAATATAAAATGCTAATATGGGGGTGAAGATCCTCTCCATTTCCTAAATAAATGGAGATTGTCAATTACTATAGTTTTGAAGTAAATATGTGATATAAATGCACATATTTCAAGAATTGAAAACATTAATATCACATATTTACTTCAAAACTATAGTAATTGACAATCTCCATTTATCTAGGAGAGGATCTTCACCCCTAATATGGTACCAGAAGTTAATGATCCAGCCACCCAACATTCATATCCACATACTAAGCCCAATAATGTTGGGCGTGAGGGGATGTATTGGGAAAAACTCAAGTCTCGCATAGGATAAAGCTCTTTTTGATACTCTCACCTTACAAGTCGGTTTTGTAAGGATGAGTTAGTCCCAAAATTATAACCTAATAGTAAGTTTTACATATATTTTATAGTTGTCAGATGAATTGTCCTTGAAAATATCATTTAACCAAAGGAAGTTTTCCACTTAATGATGAGAAGTTCAAAGACACCATGCATTAATTATAGAAGGTTTACTTGACTAAAAATAAATTGTCAGATCAATTGATTACAAATCTGATAGCTATGTCATCTTTCTACCTCTGTCTGTATTTCTGATTCACTTCATATTCCTTGTGGCGTTCTCTTTTCCCCTTGTCTTTCATACAATTGACCTTGCTAGTTCTTAATTTCTCCTTAACATCAGTACTAGAGTTTTTTTTACTCTGCCTCGTAACATAACCCCTGAATGTATAGGCTGACTCTGGACTTGCAAAAATGTAAACCTGGCATTCTTGATAAACACATCTTATAATTTCTTTATAGAAATTAATACATAAATTATAAAAAATTGAAGGATCGCTAGGAAATAAATATTGTGATAATCAGAAAGAGAACTGTCCTTTATTGAAAAGGAATGAGTACAAAATCTTCTGATTAGGCAGATGTAGTGAGTGATGCATTTGATAATCATTCGGTGAAAACAATTCTCACTATTCAATTCACAGGTCAGAGTTGCTAAATTATTCAGAATTGGCTACACTACAGATAAGAAAGATCATCTCACGTGATAAAAAATACTAGACTTTTTTTTTTGAAAGAAAAAAATACTAGACTTAAAAACAGTGCTTTACACATACACATAAACAGACAAAAAACGGGGGAGATGGTTCCAAGTGGGTTTAGGGTTTTTGTGACCAAATTGAATGATATCAAGAATACTTAGTACAAAGTCAGATAAAACAGTCATTTTAGTATGTGGGGATGTGGCAGTCACGTAGAGGACACGTGGCATCATATTTGAGACTTAATGAGCCAAATCCTCACATCGATGTTAGCAGACAAAACTAACTTTTGATTTACATGATAGATATTTTTGACGAACCTACGTTAGATGTTATCCACATTTTAGCCTTTTTACTTTTATTTTTCTCACTTTTCAGGACCAAACCAATTGTGCATGCCACTTTTAACGTGTTAAAAGGACAATGCAAATTGATTTTTATTTTTTATAGTATAAAATTCATGATCTTTCTTCTTTAAATTAAAATTTTAATTACAAAGAACGGAAGGGATTTTTTATGAATAATTATATTTATGAGATTGCATTTGTTTTTTGTTTTCCCTGATAATTATAATATTGCATGATGAATTATGCAATTTTCCTAATATTAAAAAACTGTATCCTTATATTGTTTTCTCCATGTAATTTGTACAGGTTGGCTGTTGTCTTTCTAGCATTTGATGTCTTCTTTGCTGTCTTTTGTGTTGCTTTGGCATGCTTAATTGGCATTGCCCTCTGCTGCTGTTTACCATGTATTATTGGTATTCTCTATGCCGTTGCGGGACAGGTGTGTTTTTTTTTATTCTGATAGAAAAATTTCAATTACTTGCTGGCCTTAGTTTTTTTATTTTATTTTAAAATTTCTCACTTTCTGTTTTGTGAGACTGTAGGAGGGTGCATCTGAATCAGATCTCAGTACACTTCCAAAATACAGGTTTCAAGTGCTAGGCAATGAGGAAACACCTAGTCCAAGGGGTGGATCAATGGTTCCAATTGAAAATAGTAGTGGTGCAAATGAACGAGTACTTTCACCTGAAGACGCGGTATGCTTTACTATACAAATAATTAATTTCTTTCAGTTTTATGATGTTAATCATTCAAGGGTTATCAGTTTTCTATCTTGATCACTGGGTATGAATATTGTTTATTGTAATTGTAAATGTGTAATCCCTTTATATACTTCTGTGCTTGAAATTCTGGTTGTACCAAAGGAAAATAGTTACTGAATCTAATTTCTAGATTAGAATATTAAAGATTTATAAAAAAAAAACTCATTTTTTGTTTATCCCTGTTTCCTTTTCAGGAATGTTGTATATGCATCTCTCCCTACGAGGATGAAGCAGAACTTCATGCTCTTCCTTGTAACCACCATTTCCATTCCACGTGCATAGTGAAATGGTTAAGGATGAATGCAACTTGTCCTCTTTGCAAGTTCAATATTCTAAAGGGAAATGAACAGGTGTGACTGAATGGTAAAGAAAATCGAAGATATAAATATCAATCCAATTTTAATCATGTGACAGAATCAGTGTGTCAAATGTTGATGTGTGTATATGTAGATAATATCAAACTGGAAACAATAGACCTTCTCCCAATTTGCTCGATCTAGCTGTCAATGTTGTGCTTCCTTGCTTCTGTAAGAAATAGTAAAGAGGGAAAGCTTGTCATAGAGATATAGTGTTTATTTCGAAAAATGTATTGATTTCATGCCTAGAATTTGTTCTCATGGGAAAAAATAATGGAAATTGTAGCATTCCAACTTTATTCTTATTTCATATTACATTTTATGGGTTCTTTATCGATTTTTTAGCAGAAACAAATAGAAATGCTTGATACTGGTTGGTGGTCAGCCACTTACTTGGTAATAAGTGGATAATTCATTACCTTTTATTTATTCTCCTTGTTTTTATTATTTACTGTTTTTATATAAAATTTTAGAGAGAGTTATTCGATTTTCTCTTATTAAATCCTTTACAAACTTGTTATAGAATGAGTTACACAACTGGACCATCCAGTTTAATTCGGTTTAGCCACGTAGTTCAACCAATGGGTTAGATCATTGATCAAGTGACCCATTTACCTTGTCGAATCGGTTTTTAAAATATTGTGGTAGAGATAATTATTTCGAATATTTCTCTCTCAAGTTTTTCTTTGAAACTTTATTGATTTATCTTTGCTTTTCTATTTTTCTTTTCCATTTTACTCTTGAAGTTTTCCATCAATTCTAATTGAATGCAATTTATGTATTTCATCTTTCTTCACCGTTGTTCTCATACCCTAACCCTTGTTCATCACACCTTTCTTACATACCCTCTAATCTAACCTTCAGATTTTAGACATGGTATGCTTCCCATTGTCATTCCAAGGAAAAACCTCTCTGGCACAAATAATGCATGAGTTTTACTAGACACGAACATTCATGAACATGCAATTCATGAGATTATGAGATATCAAAGAACAACACTAGCGATCTCATTATCAACGAGTTTTGCTTAAGTGCTAACAGTAAAATTCTTGAAAATTTTCCCAGACCATGAAAATCAATCCAAGAATGGTTCATTTCATGACATGCTTCTTTGTGTGGTTACCATCAAAGGAAGTTACATTTTCCATTTTAAATATCTTCATGAAGAAAAAAAAAATATTAAAGAGAAAGACGCAGAGTTTCCATTTTAAATATCTTCATGAAGAAAAAAAATATTAAAGAGAAAGACGCAGAGCAAGAAGCAACAAAGATCCCAAAGCAAGGGGATGAAGGACAAGAATCACATCAAAAACATTAAAAACAACACACTTATTTATGATAAGCTTGTCTGATTTCTTCGGAAGAAAAAAAGACAGAAGAATTTCAATACCATATAGATCCATAAATTTAATATTTGATTTTTTTTTTTTACGAAATTTAAAACCGTTTGATGTGTTATTCAAATTAGAAGTGCATGATACCTTAATATAAACAATGTCTTAAGTTAAAATTTTGTTTAAAAAAATAATGGATGTGTAATTAATAAAATAAAAATTGAATTAATTTTAAATTAATAAGATATTTTTTTATTGAGAAAAATTATTATTATTTTTTCATTTAAGTAGCATTAAAGAAAAAATTGCAAGAAGTCATACAAGAATTGGAAAATTGTTGTTGACACATTTGATTTGATGGGGCTGAAAAACACATGTAAAATACGAAATTGCCCCTCAGCAGTTAAACAAAAGCTAAACATTCCTCGTTTCATTCCTCAGCAGTTAAACAAAACACATGTAAACCTAAACATTCCTTGTTTCATTCCTCGGCAGTTAACTGCCGATGAGCAATTTCGTATTTTATATGTGTTTTTCAGCCCTATCAAATGTGTCAACAACAATTTTCCAAGAATTGTGATAAAAGAAATGAAAAAATGATCCTGGGCCAAACCCAAAAGCTATTGGGTTGAATGATACATGGGCTTTCTGAATAACCCAAACCCAAAATGAAAACCCTACTATAAATTCTCTTAATTTCACAAACCCTAATTGCAGAGCATAAGCATAGCATACACTCCTTGTAGCCAAACTCATTCGGTTGCCGTTTTTCCTTCACATTTATCAACAACATGGCTGAACGTGGTGGAGACCGTGGTGGTTTTGGCAGTGGTTTTGGAGGACGTGGTGGTGACAGAGGAGGTCGTGGTGGACGTGGTGACAGAGGTCGTGGTGGTCGTCGTAGAGCTGGAGGTAGACGCGAAGAAGAAGAGAAATGGGTTCCAGTGACCAAGCTAGGTCGTCTCGTGAAGGAAGGTAAGATCCGAAGCCTTGAACAGATCTATCTTCATTCTCTCCCAATCAAGGAGCACCAAATCATTGATACCCTCGTGGGTCCCACTCTGAAGGATGAGGTGATGAAGATCATGCCGGTTCAGAAACAAACCCGGGCTGGTCAGAGAACCCGGTTCAAGGCTTTTGTTGTCGTTGGTGACAACAATGGTCACGTTGGTCTTGGTGTGAAGTGTAGCAAAGAAGTAGCTACTGCTATTCGTGGTGCTATTATCTTGGCTAAGCTGAGTGTGATTCCAGTGAGGAGAGGTTATTGGGGTAACAAGATCGGAAAGCCACACACTGTTCCTTGTAAGGTTACTGGAAAGTGTGGTTCTGTTACTGTTCGCATGGTTCCTGCTCCTCGTGGTTCTGGTATTGTTGCTGCTAGGGTTCCCAAGAAGGTTTTGCAGTTTGCTGGTATTGATGATGTTTTCACTTCCTCTAGGGGATCCACCAAAACCCTTGGAAATTTCGTCAAGGTTTTCATCTATTTCTTTTATCTAGTTTTATTCGGTTACTTATGATTTCTGATTGTTTGCTAAATTGAAAGTAGTAATGAACTTTAGTGTATTGTATAGTCAATGCTACGATAAATTGTTTTGTTATTTTAGATGGAATTATGCTTTTATAAATTTATTGCTGATGGTTAATTGAAATGTCTATTGAATTATATGCCAACTTACTTTCAACTGTAAGTGAAAGATGATTATTTTGTTACATTGTGATAATGTTTTAATTGATTTGGTTGAAGCACAATTCCAACATTTGACACAAATGCTTTTATTGAATTGTGCCATTTTCTCATATTAATATCATGTCTGTGTCTGTGTGTCATAGTGTGCCCATTGTGATTTTGACTAACAATAAGTCAATATCAATCCAAATTTGCATTTTGATTCATATTATCCCTGTTTGTATTGTGAATGTGAACTGATTTTAAAGAAGGACAAAACTTGCGGCATTTTGTATGGTTCTTCTCATCAAATTATATTTTCGCGGTTATAACAAACTTTCATAAAATTGTGGATTTGAGATATCATTGCTAGTTCTGATTTATTTTACGTGAAGAACCATACAATGGCTATAAGCTTTGTCTATTAAGAATTGCAGTTTTTTTGTAGGCTACATTTGACTGGGTCTATTACTCTGCCATTTCATTTACTTGTAGCCTTATTTTGATTGATATTATTTTTCTTATATGTAAGTCTCTAATTTATGATTTATCCGTGACATTTCATTTTACAGGCCACTTTTGACTGTTTGATGAAAACCTACGGTTTTCTGACACCTGAGTTCTGGAAGGAGACAAGGTTCTCCAAATCTCCATTCCAAGAGTATACCGATTTGTTGGCCAAGCCAACTGCAAAGGCTTTGATCCTTGAGGAAGAAAGGGTGGAGGCTTGAAGTTGAAGTTTTGGTTTTGTTGGATGATCATGGTGTGTTTTAATCGTCCTAGGAACTAGTAATTATAACTTTTGCTGCGTATGTTGTTTCCTTCCGTACTGAAGGACAATTTATAGTTTCCTGCATTTTGTTTTTTCAACTTTGTTGTCTGGATATCTGAGTTTTGAATACTAAATTTTTCTTCCTTATCCTCACCTTCCAAAGAAACTAGTTTCAGTTTGGTGATAGTCCAGAGAAAAGCTAGTGTGTTTCTCATTGGCTCTCATTGGAATCATAGTGGGTTGTGCAAATATGCTGGCTCTCATTGGTTTTGGTACCCTGAACATGCAAATATAATTGTGCAAATATGCTACCTCACATTGTTTTTGGTACCATGAATCCAACATGCAAAAATAATAATCCTCAAGAAATTGTTTTGAAATTCATCATCTATCTAGGTCTTTTCTCTTTCCATTTCAACCTTGCGATCATCTTTAATTGGCATTTGGCAATTTCAGAGGGCATAGAAAAGAATGTGCAAAATGTTGGTGTTTGGAATCATAATAGCCTTTGCACAATATTGTTGATTATGCTTATTCTAATAAGCCATGAATCCAAACATGCAAATGACATTGGTTTTGATATTTACCTGAGTTTTGAATGTCAAAGGGTGGTACTGCTTTTTATAAAATGTCAATCTGCATGCTTGGAATCGTAGTGGGTTTTGCAAATATTTGCTGGCGCGGGTTTTGGTACACAGAATCCTAACATTCAAATATAACTCTCCTTTGAAGAGTTATGTTGAAATTCATCATTTTATTTAGTTTTTCTCTCTTTTCTTTTCGCCCATATTTACTTGGTCTTGGTAGCCAATTTGACAGTTTCAAACGGTGGCATAATAATTCATCATGACACCTTTGCAAAATATGGCTGATTACTTTATTCTAGCACACACTGAATCCGAAGCCTTTGCAAAATATGTTTACTTAATTTTTTTTTGGTCAATTAGCCTAATAGTTGGAGCTCACACATATTAAATGTGGAGAAGTGGAGTGTCCGGGGTTCGAACCTCTGCATATATTATGTAATGTCCCTACCAACTTGAACCTCAGCCTCTGCATATATTATGCAATGTCTCTACTAACTGAGCTAAGCTCACGGAGACTATGGTTACTTAATTCTAGTACACCATGAATCTGAAAATGCAAATTTTAATCCTTGGGATGTAAAATTCAAATTTTTTTGCTAGTTATTTTGGTCATTTCATTTCACCCTTGCCAAGTATTGGAGAGGAGTTGTATGCCGAATCTGCTCATGTTCCATGTTCTATTTCTGATGTCTACAATTTAGATTAGTGAACTATATGAATCTTTATTTGGGGTACTAGATTACAAGTACATCTGTTTTACTCGTTAAGAATATAATTACTGTGACGACTGATGAATGAGGTAAAGTGCCACATAGTTCTCATATGGGAGAAAAACTGGTTTATACACACGGTATCAAAACTTGCTATTTTATGAAAAATTAGTGATTGATTGAGGTTAATGCTGTGCAAGTAAAGTATGTTTGCTTTGCAAATGAAAAGCAGTGACCTCTTGGTAATGTGGTGCTACATTCAAACATGGCAGGAAGGTCCCTCCATGTGATAAATTAGTAGGGCAACCCAACATGTGAATGAATCAAGTCATCTTTACGATACACGTATCTCTTCCCAAATTTAGCTCATCAATCGATTCCCTAGTTTCACATCCACGAATCTATGCGAATACTAGATAATTCTCTTATACATTTTTATTGTATTATTACTTCCCAAAATTGTTGAAATATACTGGTTAATTCTACAATATTATTGTTAAATGATGATACTCAGTGTACATCTTATATAAGTTGCAAAGATTGTTTTACAATTTCAGCGTTAAAATTAAATAAAATGACAAGCTGAAGTGAATACTCAAGACTAATTTTGGGTAAATAGGATGAAAGAAACTTCTAAGACAAACTTCTTCAGTGGATTCTTGAGTGTAACTAAAGGAAAAAATTTATGAAAAAATCGAAAGCATCCTTAGCAGTTAGGCAAGGGAGGGAAGGGAAGCCTTGGATAAAAGTAAGGCAATGGTGTAAGTATGTAGTGGGTTATGACATGGTACAATCGTTGAGTTCATAGCTATGCTTTACTTTGAATGAGGCATTTTTATTTGTTAATTTATATATAAAAAGTTCCATCCACAATGAATGTAAACACCTGTCTTTTGCATCTTAGATCTTGCCAAACAGAAACTCCACTCACAACTGTCAGTATCACTATCCTTTTGCCATTAGTAACCACCAACACTTGACTTTTAACATAACCAATGGTTATAAACTTGTCTTACTCTGACATACCACCACACATGAGGAGAGTACTTCAGGTCCAGGATGTATTCACATTTCAATCAAATAAAATATAACTCTTGTGTATAAATAGATATTCGCCTAGACTAACCACTCCACCTTTAATCTAGTCTCCCAGTGTTCAACTTTGTGAGTATCAAATAAGTTAAAAGTTTTACGTTGAACGAAAAAGTGATGTAGATCAATATACAAGTGAGAGTATATATTTAATTGCTGCATTAAGATATCAGATTAAAACACTTGATGCATTAAGATTTTAGATTAAAACATGATGTCTAATTCACTTATGAGATTGTTTAAAGCCGAAGAGATAATTTCTCGACCCTTCTTATGACTTAACAAATGGTATCATCTCAATGATTTTGATGATATGCCAACAATGTAAGTGTATGTGGATAAAAAAACATCATGTTTAAGGGGATCATACCTAGATGAACGAATAGACTCACACTTGAGGGATGTGTGTCAAGTGTGAATTCATAATCCAATACTTTGGTATAAGAATTGTATTCCATTTTTATTTTTCACTTACCAGTCCCCTCTTAATTCTACTGAGCATCATCATAATGTTTAGATAGAGAATTCCTATCCCATGCCGTGGTTGGCTCTCAATCTAATTTGAAATCATTAATCGAGTTACTTTCCTTATCTCACTACTCTGTTTATTTCTTCTGTTGCTCGGTCATTACTAACCCAACTCTTTTAGGGAGATTTTCTTCTTGTGCTGCCATAGTGATGAGAGTGGCCCAGTCTTACAATTCAGTTAAAAAAGATTAAACCCAGGGAGGAAAGTAAAAAAAGAAAAGAAAAAGAGGAGACTTACTACAATTGGTTGTTTCAAATCCCTTGGTAGGGATGTTTTCAAATTGCTCTTTGTTAAAACCCACAGTCTTGTTAATGCAAAACAACATCTTCATGTTATAAAAGTGAGTAGTGTTTTTTTTTTTTTTGTCAAGTAGTGTGTTTTAAAGTGTATTATAAAGTGTTTTATTACAACAACTGATAAAAATAAAATCAATTCTTGTGATTTAAACGACTTGATAGTTTGATATACATGTACATCGATATTTATATGAAATTATTGATTTTTAAATCAATTATTGTATGTACTTTATCTACTACTTTAATGAAATCATGAGACATGATCAATAATCAAGCTAATCAATTGCCAAGTGTCTAAAGAAATATAAAATGTAAGTATTTTGTTTACTCAATGAAAAATCGGACGAAGATTCAAAATTTCTTGGATGATTATCAAGCGAACCTTCTTTCCAACATTTGCATATGGGGTCATAACTCACAGTTAGCAACGTATGCCAATAGAAAACTACTCAAAAAATGAAAGGACGACGTTAATGCATGATTAGCATTATTCTTATGCAAATATGTTTTGCTATTTGTGAAAATTTGGTTGTTTTCTACTCTACCTCAGAATATCAAAATCGCAAATGTTCTATTAAGAGTGATTGGATGAGATGTTTCGAATCTCTTTAATTAAATCAAATATTTTAGGTTCAAATAAATGATTGATAATGCAGCAACTTTAAATTTTGAAGGAGAACTTCATCGCTTTTTGTGATACTATTGACTCAAGAAATTAGATTTCATGATATTCATTTTTGGAAATCACACAATACATTTGATTCTAAATCCATTTTTTTTTGTTTTACATAAATTATTTTCATAGAAGATAAATCACACTTAAACTGAATCAAACACTTAATGTTAATACCTCTTGTAATCAAAATCAAACCACTTTTATGTTTTAATCACAAAATCCATTAATTTCATGGGTGTATTAAGTCATACAATATCGTTTACGATTATAAGTAGATTTAAATCTTTTAACTTTCATGGATCTACTGTTCTCTCAATTTATTTTCTCTCACATCATTTTATCGAAATTATACGGATACCTATAGTGAATCTACCTTTCTTTGTCCTATTATAACTTCATTTTCATTTGATTAGTGTTAAAGGGTAGGGGTCTCCCAAATCACAAACATGTTTACCAGCTAAGTACCTTCTTATAACACCTCTACAAGAAGGCCCCATTTGCTATCCTACGCCGAACATTGCATGGAGTGCGCATTACGCTACCAAGTTTAAATGATAAAAACCCCATGTTATCAAACTCATAATCAATATCAACGTTCAATACTTTACTTACTCTGTCTTTCTCTGTCACACAGTTTTGGTCTGCTTAACAACCAACTATCCATTCATTCATACACAAACTCATTAATTAATTATTATTAATAATCACTTTTCTTTAATCATAATCACTCACTCTCCATAAACAAACGAAAACGAAAACTGTGTTTAAATTCAGAATTTAGAGAGAGAAACAAAACAGCCATTAACTAGCATGAAACAATCTATCTCTCACTTTCTCTCTCTAGAACTGCATTCTCATTCTCTCTCTTGCACTTCATCTCTTTGTATTCGTAGCATTTGGATGTGCGTGTGAGTGGTTTCGTTTTGGCATCAGTGAGATCGGCGATGGCGGAATTTTCCGGTGACGTGGGAATGGAACCGACGGTTGTGACGCCGGTGCCGTTGACGGTTTCCGGATCGTTTAAGGAAGGGAGAAACTCATCACGAAGACGTACGCATTCGATGAGGCCTAGTTTGGATGCGGATGAGTTCATGAACTTGCTTCACGGTTCGGATCCAGTCAAATTGGAGCTTAATCGACTTGAGAATGATGTTAGAGGTGTGGAAATGTAGTTCGATCTGATGAGTTTTTGAATCCATTTCGTTTCGTGTTTGTTGATTTTAGTGTGTTTTCAGATAAGGATAGAGAATTATCAGAAGCACAAGCAGAGATCAAAGCGTTGAAACACTCTGAAAGACTTAGAGAAAAAGCTGTTGAAGAGGTTGCTTCTGATTTTCAGTTTCGTTCTATTTGAATTGATTTTGAATTTCCAAAATTATCATGCCGTTATTGTCAGGATTATGCCAATTTTGTTTCTTACTAATTTTGGAGGTTTTTTTTAGTTTTTAATTTTGTTATGATTGATTATAATTCATTTACTTATTTAAGAAAAAATGTTTTTATTCTTTTTTACAAGGCATTGTTTACATGTCTGTGGTTATGTCTAGGTGATATTAATTTAAAATATGTTTTTTCAAGAAATTAATTTCAATTTTTTTCTAAAGCTTTTGGTGTTTATTGTATATGTTTCTTAATCTTGAGTCCTTACGCTATTTGATTTGTTTTAATATCATACATGTACGCAGTAATTATGTTTCGGTTGAATTACGGGGGCGGGAGCGGATTTATTTGTTGATTTTTTATTTTTAACCTTAATTGTTGTAATGATTTGTTTCCCTCTAATTATTGGTGCATAATCATTTTTTTCATTGTTTATAGATCAGATGGTTACTTGAAAACTTGATCATTTGTCATAATTTTTTTTAATTATGTTACTGCATCTTGTTAATGCATCCTTTAATTTGTGAGCTTGAAAATTAACTTTTTTCTTTTTTTTTGTTTGCGTGTAGCTTACTGAAGAATTGTCGAAGGTTGATGGAAAGCTGAAGTTTACAGAAAATCTTCTAGAAAGCAAAGTATTTCCTGGAGCCTCTATCAACCTTAGAGATGTGCATTTTTTTTTCTTCATGTTGCGAGGTGTTTACTAAACCGAGTATTTCTTGCAGAATCTCGAAATAAAGAAAATCAATGATGAAAAGAAAGCATCGATGGCAGCTCAGTTTGCAGCTGAAGCTACTCTTCGAAGGGTCCATGCTGCTCAGAAGGATGATGACATGCCTCCTATAGAAGCCATTCTAGCTCCTTTAGAGGCTGAACTCAAGCTTGCTCGGCAAGAGGTATGTATTGCCTTATTTTTTCCTATTTTGAATGGTAGTTTCTGTGTGAAAATACCGGTTAAAGGGCACTGAGGCTGGCTTGTCACATGTGATTCATTTCCGACTTGTTTTTTACAGATTGCTAAACTTCAAGATGATAACAGAGCTTTGGACCGTCTTACGAAATCTAAGGAAGCAGCACTTCTTGAAGCTGAAAGGACTGTTCAGGTTGCCTTGGCCAAGGCCTCCATGGTGGATGATCTCCAAAATAAAAATCAGGAACTAATGAAACAGATTGAGATTTGCCAGGTATTTGCAATCTTTTATGCTTTTCTCTTTCATAATACATAGTAAGTTGTCACCATAATGAAACTTTTTTGTACTTGGTATCACCATCACCTCTCTCAGGAGGAAAACAAAATTTTGGACAGAATGCATAGACTGAAGGTGGCAGAGGTTGAAAAGCTCACCCAAACTGTCAGGGAACTAGAGGAGGCTGTCCTTGCAGGGGGTGCTGCTGCAAATGCTGTGAGAGATTATCAGCGAAAATTTCAAGAAATGAATGTAATTTGTTAAATTCGCATAGTTTGCCTTTCCAGTTGCTTCACTCTTGATTTTTATTTTTTTTGCTTCTAGTTAAGAGTTTTTGCATGGGCTGTTTTACATTCTAGGAAGAAAGAAAAACTCTCGATCGGGAGTTGGCTCGTGCCAAGGTAACAGCAAACAGAGTAGCTGTAGTAGTGGCTAATGAATGGAAAGATGCTAATGACAAAGTGATGCCTGTCAAACAATGGCTTGAAGAGCGACGATTCTTGCAGGTGGATATATTTTAATTTCTTAGTCCTTTGTATTTAATCCTTTGTTGCTTTGTCTTTAAGTACACATTTAAATTAACCTTTAACAGTTTCCATATTTTATTGAACCATATTCTTACAGGGAGAGATGCAGCAACTTCGGGATAAGCTTGCTATATCTGATCGCACTGCAAAGTATGAAGCACAGTTAAAAGTAATAATCTGGTTTTACAACCTGCATGTATTAACTTAGGAGATAAGTTCTGCCATTACTCAAGGTAAACCTTTTACAATTTTCAGGAAAAATATCAATTAAGGCTTAAAGTGCTACAAGAGAGTTTGAGAGAAACTTCTAACAGTATTAATCGCGGCACTTCAGAGGGAAAATGTGTTAGCAATGGGCCTTCCCGACGACAATCCCTGGGTGGAACAGATAACATATCCAAACCCAACTCTAATGGGTTTCTGACTAAGAGAACATCATCCTTTCAAATAAGGTCCTCTGTTTCCTCCAGCTCAATTTTGAAGAATGCTAAAGGTGCATCTAAGTCTTTTGATGGTGGCTCTAGGTCACTAGAAAGGAGTAAAATTCTTCTAAATGGAAAGCCTCCAAGTTCGTCGTTTAACCAGTCTTCTGAAAGAACTAAAGACAAAGAGGAAAACAATAATTGGAAAGGAAGTTTGGATGATAAGCCAAATGACTTGCCATTAGTAGATATAGAGGATAATGTTCCAGGAGTTTTGTATGATTTGCTGCAGAAAGAGGTCCTAGTGTTGAGGAAAGCTGGTCATGAAAAAGATCAAAGCCTAAAAGATAAAGACGATGCCATTGAGGTCAGTAATCTTTTTAAACCTGTTTGGATTTTAATCTTAGATTTCTTATTTACCATTGCAATCTTAGTTAATTGTTGCAATGGTCATTATCTGCCAGATGCTAGCAAAGAAAGTGGATACATTGACCAAAGCTATGGAAGTTGAGGCAAAGAAGATGCGAAGGGAGGTAGCTGTCATGGAGAAGGAGGTAGCTGCAATGCGCGTGGACAAAGAACAAGAGACAAAAGCCAAGCGTTTCAGCAATGTGAAGAGCCCTATGAACAGTGCTCAGCAACAGCTTGTTACTGGGAGGTACTTCTTTTTCTCTTTTTGGTCACATTGCTGTGCTTTTTATTCAATGAAGTACTATAGCTTGCTTTTTTTCTGAAACTAGGAGCTTTGATTAACTTACAAATTCATTCTCTTCCTTGTTCCAATGTTTATTTCAAGTAATTATTCTATATGTGTTTCTGTACAAGGATATAAACTATATCAATTTCCTGAATTTAGTTTGCAGCAGTTGCAATTGTATGAATTTGTATCTGTAAGATAAAATTACATGAGTTGCATTTTGTATGATTATAGACCTAAGTTTTGTTGTTGCGGATGACTGGAAAATGATTAACCTGCAAAATAACAAACCGTGAAATAACCTGAGGCGTGACTACGTCACTGGACTAAGGAATTATCCGCAGAATTGTGCAACTCCCCCAGAATACAACAGGCTCTTCTCGGTGGTAAGCGTACCGAGGCTATCAGACACGAGAAAATACGCGGACAATAACTCAGGCATTAGTATTTTTGAATTGGAAAAGAACAGAAGAACAAAGGTTTACCGGTGTATTATGGAAACAAAAACTCTAAATTTTTTTCTTAAAGAACAAGTTTTCCCTCGATGTACTACTCAGCCACCTATCTACAGACAACATAATATATTGATTATGATAATAACTAATAAGCACGTTTTACTATTTTTAAGGAGACTGAATTACACTCATATATGATACAAAGTCAAATTCAGTTACCATACTTTAAGGCACATTGAAAATAACACTTAAGTCTAACGATTATCACCTATTAATTGGTAGAATAATTCAAAAAGAGTTACAACAAAACTGAAACGTATAAGTCATCAAATTAGTTTCCAAATAAAATTAATTAAATCATTTAGAATAAAATAAATAAATATAAATAACTTTTGAAATATCTAAAATATACAACAAGTTTAACATTTGTATGAGTATGACTTCATATTTTATATTTTTTGCAACTATGTTGCAAATATTTATGCAGCTTAACTTGGCTGTAATTCAACTGCATGTATTGTTTACGAAAATTTTCAGTTAGATGTTATGATTTTATTAGACTATCATTTTTATTTTTATGGTGTCCTCTTCAATGAGAATATTTTCCTTCAAATGTAGTATGATTTTGATTTGCCTACATATCTAGTTCATTCTTCTTTGAACCGATCGTTATCATTTATCGCAAACTAGATTTGTATCTAATTCAAAGTCTCTATATTCCATTAGGCAAGATTTAGTTCAAGGTGCTTTGTTAAGTTTTTCTCAACCTGTTGAATATGTTCAAGTTTCAAATGGGTGTTCTAGTGTCTTCAGAACAGATAAATCCTAACCTTAAGAATAGGATATTATAGGTAGTTGATAGTTATTTCAAAACAGTATATGACCTTTCTCTTTTCTCTTTATATTACTATATACTAAATAATAACATTATACAATTAAGCAAATACTATTATCTTCTAAAAAGTGGGTTAACATGTACATGAGTAGGTGTGCCCGTCAAGACACTAGTACATAAAATGTGGTAGAACATTATATCCTGAAGGGATATTATTATTATTATTATTATTATTATTATCATCGTCGACTACAGATTAAACAATATGATTTGTTCTCTTGGAATCTGATTGTTGCAATGATGGGTCCTCTGGGTCATGTCAAATTATCCCTCTCCTGATTTTCTCTTATCTTCTAAAGAGCCTACATATTGGCATTTCCCTATAATTTTTGTATATTAGCCTTTCAGCACAACCCTAGAATGTTTATTGCATTATTGTGGAGTCTTTATTCATCTGAGTTATCCATGTAGCCAGGCCCCACTTTGTGGGATAAGGCTTGGTTGTTGTATGCCGATTCGAAACTGGTAATTTAACCTAGTATTGTTTGCCTTTAAGGTTTGTTATTGCCATTAATTATGCTTTCTTTTTCTTAACTAGTTAAATTAGGACCCCATTAAGATTGATGAAACAAAAGAATAAAGGACCCAAAATGCGAAATATATTTATTTTAAGCCTTTTTGCAGACTTAATATCGAAATTTCAATTATGTTACTGCCTTTTGTTTCTTGTCTAACTTTTCACGTTTCTGCTTTTCTAACTACTCGACTGATGGGGAATCTTACATTTGCACAGAAACATGTCAAGGGGAGGATTAACACGCAGCACCCAGTGATAATAAGTCTATTGCAGAAGCACCAAGGAGTGAACTTTCATAGCATAATTATTCCGCCCTGTTATTTTTATTTTACCTATGTCGTTTTTTCTCCAATTGATTAAAAGATTGTAACCGAGGTTCTGGCGACAGTGGTTAATGATATTGGCCGTGAATTGGAATGCATCTAACCTAGACTTCTTTGTTCTCTGCTTAGAGAGATTGGCTAAGAAGCAAAGCAAAGGAAGGTGGTTAACATGGAGCTAACTTTCAGCTTTTCATCGAGTGTCTGTGTGGTTGTATAGGTAGCTTTATCTCTTATTTTATCCATCTGGCAGTTGATATTTGTAATACGCAGATAGTGTGATTGTGTTGGTTCTGGTTTGTTAATATTTTTGTAATCAAATCGAGAACTAAGCTTATTTGGTTGTGCAATACATTCATAGTATTAAGTTGATTGTAAGTTCATGTTTGAGTGAAGCACCACATGCTGCCTTTTCATTTATTTCCCCGTTGTTAAACTTGTAAGGGCATACTACCAGTAAAAGGAACACTTATTCGGGTAGTATACGTATGTTATTGTACCTACAACCTCTTGTTGAGAACTTATAATGATCATCATGCAGATGAAGCACCGTGTTTTTCTAATTTGTTATTTTACTTATATTTTGTGTTATTTGAATTGTATTTTTATTTTTTTTTAATTTAGTCCCGCTGTAAGACGGCTCAAAGGTCAAAAGAATGCTCTATCCATTCGAAAATTTGGTTGTTTATGGCATCTGAACATATAACATGGAACCATTTCATTATAAATAATATTGTAAAAAGAAAATGATGTCTTGACAAAAAAAGAAAACAAAGTGATGTTAATTATGTATAGGACTAAATAATTTTCAGTTTCTTAGACACCTGATGTTGTTGATAATCGGTCAAATGTATTGGATGCATAGTTGAATTTAGTGATAATACAGTGTCAAACCTACCGTTGGATTTCACGTTTGAAATAGAGAATTGATGCAAGAATTCTCTGTAGAAGATTTCAAAAAATAAAATTGGTTCTAACTATAAGAAAACGTCACAACTAATATGGAAGAAATGGGATGAAACAACCTCCACACAAAAATATTGACTTGTCAGTGGACGGCTTAAATGGGTTTAAACCACAAAACATGATTACGACCACCGTTATCAACAACTTCATTGCCACATTTTGTTAATTAGGTAAATCAACAAGTCTTTGATATGAGAGTCACTGTTATCTTGATCGGCCATAATCACAATATCAATATGGTCGTAACTCCAAAAACTCGGGTTGCATACCTTGTCAGATTTTAGACCTTGAATGGTCATCACATTCTTGACGATTTTGTTATCCATTGTTTTGTCTTCTTCTGACCATGTGCATAAACAAATAAAGAATTTAAACGACAAAGAGAATGTAGCATATCATTCCCAAATAAGCAGGTGACTCGTCTAATACTATTCAACGACATTATCAATTCGAGATAAAGTTTTCAAATTTGGTCAAAGGCTTTTCAAGGACGAATTTGATGCATTGATACTCTTCAAACAACAACTCTCTAGTTTCTCCTCTATATAAGGACCTGTGCAGTTGAGACTTAAAATAATTTACAAGTGCCAAAAGCTCTGCCAAATTCAAAAGCACAAACACTTAGAATTTTTTTACAAACTTTACATATTAGATTTTCTCGATGTCAGAAGTTACCTGAACTTTAAGTTTTATTTAACACTCTCTAAGTACAAAGTGTAAACACAATCTTTTATTTGTTGAACTCTGATTGTGTAAAAACTCTTCTGTGAGGCAAGAACGTCTCAAACTTGTGTGTTTGAGTAGTTGTAATTTTGTGTGATTATAAATATAAAAAAATCCTTGAAAGTGCAACGGGACTGAACTAACTTCGGGTTGTGGGGTGAACCAGGATAATTTCTTGTTTTGTCTCTCTCTGATCATCTTTAACTCCTTTGCTGGCCAACACAATTCAACCTCCTTCTAGTGTTTTTCTCACCTTCAAAAGCTATAGTCTTCTTTTTATTGAACAATTATTTTATATAACAAAAAATTGAAAACTGGCACAGCTAGGGATCGAACTGGCACCCTAGCAATCACAAACTTAACAAAGTAACTAAATACCACTACACCATTGCTGATTGTTGTGATTAATTGTTGATTCATATTGATTATATATTATTTCAAAATATCATATACTAAAACTACACCATTTTAATTCACATTTTAACTTGTATTTTGTTATTTTTTGTTGCATAATTTGTATTTTGTCAATTTTTTTGCATAACTTGTATTTTGTCTTTCTTAGAAGAAAAAAAAGACATGTATTCTCTTCCTATTTTTTATTTTATCTTCATAATATATTGTATAAGTAACCATTTCTTTTTTTTTTTCTTCAAAGTTTTTCAAATTTACTATACTCATAAAATATATATATATATAAAAGAATTAATTTATGTGTTTGATCATATAATAATATCAAAGTAGATGGACTTTAATTTAAAGATCAAATTTGAGAAATTATCTTAATTTATCTAGTGATTTTTTCAA